>JACCDO011607868.1_pt1 | contig 12530 bp, 14 predicted proteins | sample 7446101 | NCBI WGS metagenome assembly JACCDO01 (sample SAMN15323440, study PRJNA562643) | freshwater metagenome | isolation source: river surface water | place: USA:Blue River Watershed | collected 2017-08-16 | reverse complement strand
GCAGCTATTAGTCACGGATGACTTTTTACGTACCTACTTGCTCCGACCTGAGCTTAGCTTGGTTCCGGAGTCCTGCGCTATTGAGAAAGCCTTGCACCAGCGCTTGATGGAAAACCCCCGAAGCGAGATTGCCGATACTGAAATTGCCACTATGGCCGATGAGGATATTCAAGAAAACTATCGGGTCTGGTTGCGGTATCGAGCTCGTCTATTAGCAGCAAGCTCTTTAGAGAGTTTTTATATGAGCTTGTTTAGGGGTGAGGGCGTTGACGTTCCTCCCTTATTTGTAGCGCAACTGGCGCAGATCTTCGTGCGACATATTTTGGGAGATGAAGTTCATCCTTTGGAAGCGCGCATGGGCGAGCTGTTCTTTAGGACCCAAAAGATTACAGTGCTGGAAGATTCCATTGTGATGGGCGCAGATGAGGAGACAGTCTCTCGCAATGCCCAAGCAGGTGATACCGGCAACATCATGGATTTATTAAAAGGTAAATCGATGACGATGCGGTCGGCAGACTTGGATGTCTTGTATGAAGAAAACTCCGCCGAGTACTGGACCCGAAATACCGATTTTGACTTTGCAGTACAGCTGAACTTCGGACATGAGCCTATCAATCACTTTTGCCGTGTGCTAGAAAAATGGATTGAGCATTTTCTGGGGGCTAAAGTGCGCATTACTCCAATGCAGCAAATCAGCGATCCCAAGTGGTCATGGCATGTGGGTCTAGATGCTGCGGCAACAGAGATACTAAATAAGCTTTACAACAAGGAGGCTGTTGAGGCTGATGAGCTTGAGAAAGTAATCTGCCTATTTCGTCTAGACTTTATTGATGAGGCTGCTGTAGCTAAAGCTCAGGCAGGTAAGCCAGTCTATATGGCAATTGCTATGAACGAGCAGCAGCAACTTAAGCTAAAGCCCCAAAATCTCTTATTTAACCTGCCGCTCGCAAAAGCTTCTTAAGGCTCTAAGTATTTTTCAGTTTCCGATTTTTGCTAGCTAGCCAGAGTAGTGCTGCTGCAGTTACAAAAACAGGAAAGAGTGATCCCAGGTTGAGGATATTCCAGCCTTGTGAGGTAATTAGGGCACCAGATCCAAATGAGGTAAATGCCATCGTCCCGAAGACAAAGAAGTTAATGGCTGCTTGAGCTTTATCTCGCTCATTGGGTTTGTAGGCAGTCATCGCCAAAGAGGTGGAGCCAGTAAATAAAAAGTTCCAACCAACGCCCAGTAAGAAAAGTGCAATAAAGAATTGATGTAGATCTGCACCACTCAATGCAATCAAGATACAAATCAAATTGAGGGCCACTCCAACACCCATAATCTTGATGGCGCCAAAGCGTTGGATGAGGGAGCCAGTAAAAAATCCTGGTGCGAACATGCCAATGACATGCCATTCCAGAACAAGGGCTGTATCTGAAAAAGGGAGCCCACACATTTGCATTGCAAGTGGGGTTGCTGCCATGAGTAAATTCATCACACCATAACCAAGGGCAGCGCCAATCATGGCAACCATAAAGACCGGCTGCTGGAGAATGCTCTTGAGCGCGCGTCCATCTGAAAGTGCATGCTGGGTTTTAAATTCTTCAGGAAAGTGAATGAACTGCATCACAAAGATACCAATACAGGCGGCAATCGATAGAGTGAGATAGGCCCCCAAAAAGGCGGTATCGAATAAATCGCGTGTCCAGGATGCAAGGTTGGGGCCTATGACTGCACCCAGAATGCCGCCTGCCAAAACCCAGGAGACGGCTTTATCGCGCTGGCTAGTTTCGGTGAGCTCAGCTGCGGCGAAACGATAGAGCTGACCATTAGCGCTGTAGTAGCCGGCAATAAAAGTACCTGTTACCAAGAGCCAAAAATTCTGACTCAGGGCCGCATAGGCGCATAAGAGGGCGGAGAGCATAGCTACTAGTAGCCCCAGTTGAAAAGAAATCTTTCTGCCAAAGTAATTCTGAGATTTCGCAACAATGGAAGTGGAGAGCGCAGCACCCACTACATAGCCCATGACCGGCAAGGTGGCCATCCAGCTAGCAGGCGCCAGACTCAGGCCAACCAAACCATTAATGGCGATAAAGGTGACGTTATTAGTCAGGAATAGGCCCTGGCAAATAATGAGCAGCACCAGATTTTTATTGAGTAAAGGGTGCTTGTTGGGCATGAGATGGAGTTTACGGCGAATTCAGACCTTTGGTTGTCTTGGTGGATTCCCTTAAATAGGGCGGTATTGGTGGGTTTAGGCTATAAATCCAGCAATTTTGCCAACCCCGATGATTTAAAATAGAGAGCTCCCCTCGTTGGCAATGGGCGCGCTAAAAGCGGCTTGCAAAATGCGGATGTGAGACTGGTTGGGTAAAAACCTAGCCCTGTAAATTTTTCAAAATTGAGGAAACGTTAATGGCTTCAGAGAAATCAAAGATTATTTACACACTGACAGATGAAGCGCCACTTTTGGCGACTTGTGCATTTCTGCCAATCATCCGCACTTTTACAGCGCCTGTTGGCGTTGAGATTGTAAAGAGCGACATTTCTGTTGCTGCCCGTATCTTGGCTGAGTTTTCTGATTGCTTAACGGCTGAACAAAAAGTGCCTGATAACTTGGCTGCACTCGGCAAAATGACTTTAATGCCTGATACCAACATCATTAAGTTGCCAAATATCAGTGCTTCCGTACCTCAGTTGCTTGCAGCAATTAAAGAGTTGCAAGGCAAGGGCTACAAAATCCCGAATTTCCCAGATGATCCTAAGAATGATGAAGAAAAAGCCATTCGCGCTCGTTACTCTAAATGCTTAGGTAGTGCCGTAAATCCCGTCTTACGTGAAGGTAACTCTGATCGTCGCGCACCAAATGCGGTGAAACAGTTTGCTCGTAAACACCCGCATTCGATGGGTGAGTGGAGCCAAGCATCCCGAACTCACGTATCCCATATGCACGGTGGCGACTTCTACGCTGGCGAAAAGTCAATGACCATGACCAAAGCCTGCGATGTGAAGATGGACCTGGTGACCAAGAGTGGCAAGACTATTGTGCTCAAGCCAAAAGTCTCTTTGCTAGCTGGCGAGATTATCGACAGTATGTACATGAGCAAAAAAGCCTTGTGCGAGTTCTATGAAAAAGAAATCGAAGATGCTTATAAGACTGGCATGATGTTGTCCTTGCACGTGAAGGCAACCATGATGAAGATCTCGCATCCAATCGTCTTTGGTCATGCTGTAAAGATTTTCTATAAAGATGCTTTTGCTAAGCACGGTAAGTTGTTTGAAGAATTAGGCGTCAATGTCAATAATGGTATGAGTAGCCTTTACGACAAGATTAAATCGCTACCAGAGTCCAAGCGTGAAGAAATCATCCACGATGTGCATGCTTGTCATGAGCACCGCCCAGCATTGGCAATGGTGGACTCTGCTAAAGGCATTACCAACCTCCATTCCCCAAGTGATGTGATCGTTGACGCTTCCATGCCAGCCATGATTCGTGCTGGTGGCAAGATGTGGGGTGCTGATGGGCGCTTGCACGATACCAAGGCGGTGATTCCAGAAAGCACCTTTGCGCGTATCTATCAAGAAATCATTAATTTCTGTAAGACCCACGGTAACTTTGATCCAACAACAATGGGTACTGTGCCTAACGTTGGCTTAATGGCCCAACAGGCCGAAGAGTACGGTTCACACGATAAGACTTTTGAAATCCCTGAGGCTGGTGTGGCTCGTATTGTTGCTGATGACGGAACTGTATTGCTCGAGCAGCATGTGGAAGAGGGTGATATCTGGCGCATGTGCCAAGTTAAAGATGAGCCGATTCGTGACTGGGTGAAGTTGGCCGTGAATCGTGCCCGTCTCTCTAATACTCCAGCAGTATTCTGGTTAGATGAGTACCGCCCACACGAAGCTGAGCTCATTAAGAAGGTCAATACCTACCTGAAAGACTACGATCTGAAAGGCGTGGATATTCAGATTATGTCCCAGACCCGTGCAATGCGTTATACCCTTGAGCGCGTGATTCGTGGCAAAGATACTATCTCTGTCACTGGCAATATTTTGCGTGATTACCTCACCGACTTGTTCCCAATTATGGAATTAGGTACTAGCGCCAAGATGTTATCTATCGTCCCTTTAATGGCAGGCGGCGGCCTCTTTGAAACAGGCGCTGGCGGTTCCGCTCCTAAGCACGTGCAACAGTTGGTTGAAGAGAACCACTTGCGTTGGGATTCACTAGGCGAGTTTTTGGCTTTAGCGGTATCTCTAGAAGATATCAGCGACAAGACGGGCAATCCTAAAGTGAAAATCTTAGCTCGCACCTTGGATGAGGCCACTGGTAAATTGTTAGATAACAATAAGTCACCCTCTCCACGTACTGGTGAGTTGGATAATCGTGGCAGCCAGTTCTATTTGGCGATGTATTGGGCAGAGGCATTAGCAGCGCAGACTGAAGACAAAGAATTGCAAGCTTACTTCGCACCCTTAGCTAAATCTTTGCAGGCAAGCGAACAGAAGATTGTGAGTGAGTTCCAGGCAGTTCAAGGTAAGCCAGTAGATATCGGCGGTTACTTTGCAGTTGACCCAGAAAAGTGCAAGGCAGTAATGCGCCCAAGCGCCACTTTCAATGCCGCTTTGAAGGCAGCCAGAACTTAATCAGCAGATAAGGACTATAAAGCCAAGCGATAAAAAGGCAAACTTGCGAGTTTGCCTTTTTATTGAAAGCTTAGTATTGAAATATCTATGCCAAAACCACAAGACCTTATTGAACTCACCTACTTAAGTGAGTCAGTTTCAGACATGTCTTTTTTGGGTTTGATGCGCTTATTAGAGTCTGCTAGAGCCTTTAATCAAAAGCATGGAGTTACTGGAATCTTGCTGTATGACAATCAGCAGTTTGGCCAAGTGATTGAGGGTGAGCGCCAAAATATAATGAAGGTATGGAAGCGGATTCAAGAGGATAAGCGTCATCACCGGATTGAGCTTTTAGAGATTCGAGAAATTTCATCGCGTAGCTTCCCGACCTGGTTACTACGGTTTTATGGAGGCGATACCTTAATTAAAGATTATCCAGCTTTAGCTGAGGTAGTTGGTGGAATGGATAAACATAGCCTGGAACTAATCAATAAGATGCGGGCGACTCAATAAGATTAGGTATCGAGCAATAAATTGCCATCAGTAGCAAAATAAGCTAATTACATTGACTGGGGTATCCCATGCGCTTTATTGATAATACAATTCTTCCGAGTGATATCACTCCTCAAGCTGTGTTTGAGAACCGCCGCAATCTCATCAAGGCCGCGGCTGCAGGCAGCTTTGGGATGGCGCTAGCCCCTTGGTTTTCAAGAGAGGCCTTGGCTTCCAATCCGGACAAACTGAGCGCAGTGCTCAATCAGGCTTATGCAGCCAAGGATGAATTAACTCCCTATAAGTATGTAACGGGCTATAACAACTTCTATGAGTTTGGAACTGATAAAGCTGACCCAGCTCAATATGCTCATACCTTACAAACTCGACCATGGACTATTTCTATTGAGGGCTTAGTGAAAAAGCCCGTCACTCTCGATATTGATGCGCTATTAAAACTGGCGCCAATTGAGGAGCGTATCTATCGCATGCGCTGCGTTGAGGGTTGGTCAATGGTGATCCCTTGGGATGGCTACTCATTATCAAAACTCATTAATAAAGTAGAGCCCCTAGGTTCTGCAAAGTATGTGGAATTTATCACTCTGGCCGACCGCAAACAAATGCCAGGACTTAAGAGCAATATTATTGATTGGCCTTATCGCGAAGGCTTGCGTATGGATGAGGCGATGAATCCCTTAACACTACTGACTCTTGGCTTGTATGGTGAGGTGCTACCAAAGCAAAACGGTGCACCAGTCCGCATCGTAGTTCCATGGAAATATGGCTTTAAAAGCGCAAAGTCTATTGTAAAAATTCGGTTTACAGAAGAAATGCCGAAAACAAGCTGGAGTCAGTTTGATGCGCGCGAGTATGGCTTCTATTCCAATGTAAACCCTCAAGTAGATCATCCACGCTGGAGTCAAGCAACTGAGCGACGTATTGGTGATGCAAAAGGGATGTTTGCGCCGAAGATTAAAACTCAGATGTTTAACGGCTATGGCGATCAAGTCGCCAGCATGTATGCTGGCATGGATCTGAAGAAGTACTATTAGGCATGATGAAAATACAAGGCGCTTTATTCAGTCTCCTCCTCTTAATTTGCTTGCCTGCTTATAGTCAAAGTAATAGTCAAGTAAGCGATGATTCAGTCAAGACGATTCCAGCTTTAGATGTACCGAGATACTTAGGCGCTTGGTATGAAATTGCCAAGTTTCCGAACTGGTTTCAGAGGAAATGTATTAGCAATACCAAAGCAGTTTATTCAATAAGGCCTGATGGCAATCTCAAAGTGCTCAATAGCTGCAAAAATGCTGACGGTGAACTCTTGGATGCTGAGGGTACAGCACGGCAAATTGGTGCCAAAGATTCGCCCAAGCTAGAGGTGCGATTTGCGCCAGCATGGCTTTCTTTTTTGCCCATGGTGTGGGGTGATTACTGGGTGATTGATTTGGATTCTCAGTATCAGGTGGCTGCAATCAGCGATCCTCGACGTCAATACCTCTGGATTCTTTCTAGAACACCGCAGTTAGATAAAAAGACTTATGACGATCTTTTGCAGAGGCTACAAAGTCAACAGTTTGATACTCGTCAGTTAGAGTTGACCCCACAAGCTAATCTTAGAAATTAAAGTGCCCACCCGTTTATTGCCTCCAGGGATTGAAGTCTTTGAAAGAGGCTGGCTTTCTGCTAATAATATTTTTCACTTTGGCGATCAGGATGTTTCGCTCGTGGACACTGGCTATTGCGCACATGAAAATCTCACGATTGATCTAGTGCGCAATGCGCTGAATAAGAATTCATTATCGGGTTTGAATAAAGTGGTGAATACACACCTCCATTCAGATCACTGTGGTGGCAATGCTGCTCTAGCAAAAGCATTTCATTGTGAGATTCTGATTCCAGTGGCAGAAGAAACAGCAGTGAGTAATTGGAATGAAGATTTATTAAGTTATCAAAATCTAGGGCAAGAGTGTCCACGTTTTACTCATCATGGATTGCTGATTCCCGGACAGGAAATATTGCTTGGTCGTTATGTTTGGCAAATTATGGCGGCTCCAGGACATGATCACCATTCCGTGATGCTCTATCAGCCAGATCATCGCATTCTGATTTCTGCCGACGCACTTTGGGAAGAGGGCTTTGGCGTCATTTTCCCTGAGCTCTGGGGTGAGCCTGGTTTTGAAGAGGTTGCCCAGACCCTAGACTTCATTGAGAGTTTGCCAGTGAATCTGGTGATTCCGGGGCATGGCAAACCCTTTCTAGATGTTGCCAAATCAATAGCCACGGCACGATCAAAATTGGATTATTTGGCTTCTGATCCAGACCGCAATGCCCGTCATGGCGCAAAAGTGTTGCTCAAATACAAGTTGATAGAGTGGCGCTCAAAAGAACTGCCTTTGGTTAACGATTGGATTGTCAATACACCGGCACTCAAAAGCGCTGCAAACCAGTTAAATATGGATTTAGAGGATTTCAGTAAATGGTTGCCTCAGGCTTTGGTAAAGTCAGGGGCTGCTAAGCTTGAAGATCAGAAGTTAATAGACCTAGCTTAATCATTGGAGTTAAAGGAGATATGGAACATACCGTTTTAGTAACAGGTGCAACTGCTGGATTTGGTGAGGCAACTGCACGACGTTTTTTGGCTCATGGTCATAAGGTCATCGCTGCCGGTAGAAGAATCGAGCGCTTAGAGTCACTCAAGGCATCGCTACCTGCAGAGCAGCAGAAGAAGCTTTACATCCTGGCATTGGATGTGTGTGATATCGCCCAGGTTGATTCTTTAGCAGCTTCTTTGCCTCAAGAGTTTGCGAAGCTTACTGTTCTCGTCAATAACGCTGGGCTTGCATTAGGTTTGGAGCCGGCGCATCAAACCAATATTGCTGATTGGGATCAAATGATTGATACCAATATTCGAGGTCTTGTTCATATGACTCGAGCGTTTTTGCCCGGCATGGTCGAGCGAAAATGTGGTCACGTGATTAATGTTGGCTCTGTGGCAGGGCTCTATCCCTACCCTGGAAGTAATGTGTATGGCGCTACCAAAGCATTTGTAAAACAATTTAGCCTGAACTTGCGTGCAGATTTGATAGGCACGCGTTTACGCGTTACCTGTGTAGAGCCTGGCCTGAGTTCAGGAACTGAATACTCGAATGTTCGCTTCAAGGGTGATGATGCAAAAGCAGAGAAAGTGTATGAAGGGGTTGAGGCACTGAGCTCTGACGATGTGGCAGAGGCAATATTCTGGTCCGCAACCTTACCTGCGCACATGAATGTCAATGCTCTTGAAATTATGCCTATTCAGCAATCATTTGCTGGCACTACCTTGTATCGTGGGGAGCTGTGATTGGGTTACTTTTTCCACTGATAAAACTGGGGATAGACGCGCATGACGACTGGGCCGTCAAAATCCCAAGACTTGCAGTTGCCTAAATATAAAGGCGGTTTATTTTCATCGGGATCAAAGAGCGCACCTGGAATAGATTGATAGGCTGCAGTGGCCATGTTATTCAGTAGTTCACGCAAGTGAGTGCAGCCTTTAATTCCGCCTAGATGAGTCTCAATGGTTTTACGCCAACCTTTGCCAATACGTGCACCAATTAATGTATCCATTGGCGGAATGACTAGTGGGCACTCGGGGTGAGGGTGACTATCCATAGCCACTTCAATATCTTTGACAGTGAGCTCATCATCCACTGTGACTCTCACCCACATATCATGGATTGCCTCTCCAGGAGTCCAAGTTCTTGAGCCCGTAACAAAGGGGTGTGACTTAGTATCCTTCAGGTGGCCTTCAATATCCCATAGACCATCTTCTCTTGAGTAGCCATTAAAGGTGACTTCGCGTTTGTGTAGCGGTTTACGTAGTTTTGGTTCAGAAAGCATGGTAGATGTCGTTGGTTAATGAGAATGCTCAATCATAATGAATTGAGATCTCAGGAGTCTTGATATCGAAAGCATGTTCTCTCTATAGTATTCTCAGCAACATATGGCAAAACCCATTTCCCTCGAAAAAATCCTCTTTAGCCAAGGCTTTGGAACACGTCGCTACTGCAGCGATCTAGTCTATGCCGAGATGGTGAAGGTGAATGATGTTCTAGCCGAAGATCCCGAGGAGCATATTGCCACGGAAGGATTGGTTTTAAATGTCCAAGGGCAAGATTGGGAGTATCACGAAAAGGCCTATATCGCATTTCATAAGCCATCCAATTACGAGTGCTCTCATAAAACAACCCATCATCCCAGTGTCTATAGTTTGTTACCAGCTCCATTTGTAGAGCGCGGTCTACAATGCGTTGGGCGTTTAGACTTCGATACCACTGGGCTCTTATTGATTTCAGATGATGGTCAGTTTATTCATAAAATGACGACCCCTAAAAAGAATATCGGTAAGGTATACGAAATCACTACGCCTGATCCTATTACCTCAGGACAAATGGAGCACCTATTAAATGGTGTTGTATTGGATGATGATCCAAAGCCTTGTTATGCTACAGCGTGCAAGCAGCTCTCGGCAAATGTACTTGCTATGACAATAGTTGAAGGACGCTATCACCAAGTCAAGCGCATGATGGCTGCGGTTGGCAATCATGTTGCTAAGCTTCACCGCGTAGAAATTGGAGCTTACGTAATGCCTACAGATCTTGCCGAGGGCCAATGGCGTTGGCTATATCCAGAGGATTTGAAACAGCTCTCACAAAGTGTGAGCTCTTAAATCAAGGCTTTTCCATGAAACCTGTATTGATACCTGGCGATTTTGATTTTCAGAATAGCATTCCCCTGTGGACACCAGATAAAGCCAAACAAGCGATCTTTCGAGAGTTTGCTTTTGCCGACTTTAAACAGGCCTTTAGGTTTATGACCTTATGTGCTCAATATGCTGAGGAGCTTGATCATCATCCAGATTGGTCAAACTCTTGGAATAAAGTGGCTGTGTATTTAACCACGCACTCAAGCAAGGGTTTAACAGAGTTGGATATTCAGATGGCTAAAGCGATGGATACATTTGCAATTGAAGCCATGCGCTAAGCAGTGCTTACTAATTAATGCTCATCGCCTTCGTGATCTTCTTCGTTGATGCTCATTAAAATCGTTGCGAGTAGGCCATAAACCACCTCAGTTGAAATCATTCCATCTTCATCGAGCTCGTCAATTAAGTCGTTTAGGCAATCTTCCGTGGGCTCGTTAAGCAAAGTCATTGCGCATTCGCAGCCATAGTCAAAATCTTCATCATTTTGGTTTTGGTCATTGTCAGTCATATTTATCCTTAATTGAGCCCTCAGGATAGCAAATTAATTCTCAATTGAATAGGACGTAATAGACTCTGAATGATTTATCTACGCTAATGACAATATCCCAGAAACCTGCTTTTTCTTTGAATTCATCGCTCAAGAGCGAGTCGTTTAATATGCTTTTATGAAGTATTTAAAGAGCACTCTGTTTCTCATATCTCTATTGCCGTTAGGGCGCTTGATATGGCTTGGCATTCATGATGATTTAGGCGCTAATCCAATAGAGTTTATTACTCGCTCTACTGGTACTTGGGCGCTCGTATTTTTATGCATCACTCTGGCCATGACACCCATGCGCCTCATTACTGGGTGGTCTGCTTGGATCCAGTGGCGTCGTATGTTTGGCCTCTTTTGCTTCTTCTATGCTTGTATTCATTTTTCTATTTGGTTCTGGCTTGACCAAAATTTAGATCTTCAAGCAATGTGGGCTGATGTCCTCAAGCGCCCATTCATTACTATGGGCTTTGCAACCTTTGTGCTGTTAGTTCCCTTAGCTATCACATCAAATCACTGGGCTGTGCGGGCTCTAGGGAGGCGCTGGAGTCTGCTTCATAAATTAGTTTATGTGATTGCTTGTACAGCAATTATTCATTATTGGTGGCATAAGGCCGGTAAAAATGATTTACAGACAGTCTCTATCTACGGATTGATTATCTTGCTGTTGCTACTATGTCGCCTACCATGGCTGAAGACTTATCTACAGAAGATACGTCTCTGACCTTTAGAACTCGGTTGTATAGCGAAGAATAAACCGACGCGTTTCTACAAAACCATTTTTGATTTCCATATCACGACCATATTGCAGGCTAATTCTGCCGAATGGGTAATAGGCTAAGCCACTCAGTAAAAATCGTTGCGTATTGATGACGTTATTTTGATAACTGCTACCAATAGTAGTTGCACCCCCGGCGACATAAAAATAAGAGGCGCCAACAGTGTAAGTCTGATTGAGTTTATAAATCGGCCCCAACTGAGTTGATGTCAATGGTTTTTGATTCAATGAAGTATTGGTTGGCGAATTGCATGCTGCAGCACATTGGCTATTACCCCCAAACCACATGGTATCGACTGCAACCATGCCATCGAGGTTGCCGATAATGGCTTGTTGATAGCCCATCTGAATATCCGATTTATAACGATTTTCCCCAGTGTTAAAGGGCTGCTGACTGTTATAACTGCCCGTTGGAAGGGATAGGTAGCCTGCAATACCCAAATAGCGCCTATTGACTCTATCTGAGTAGGGCCAAAAGGCGCTAGCAAGCGTTAAGTCTCCAATGCCTGTCGCAGTGGGGTACGCCGCCAAGGAGCCCCCCGGCTTAATTGTTCCGTATGGCAGCTGAAGGTAAGAGACTGCCGGCAAACCATTGAAGGTATAGGAGGTCACTAAACGAAGGTTTGCCAGTTGAGTACCAATATCTGGGCTGCTATAAGGCCTTGCACTTACTGCAGAGCCATTTCGATAATAGGTTGTGTTATCGGTATTGACATAACTAATCATTGCATGATTTTTATTAGGCAATGGCGCAACAATATCGTTAGGCTGTAAGTCCACTGCTAACGAAATAGTAGGCTGTATCACTAGAGCAAAGAGAAGAAAGCGGAAAATCTGCATCCAGGAATTGTAATCAAATTGTCGCTATTTGATCTGCGACTCCCATACAATGAGCTCATGCATATCTCTCTAAAATTCGCTCTCTGTCTTGCATTGGTAGGATGCTCAACAGCACAGCAAGGACCCCCTCCCAAGGGTTCACAAACTTCCCCCGTTTACTCTCCTGAGCAATTGAGAGAATTTAATAATCAACCTGTTGCACTCACTGAGGGGCCATTTGGTCCGGTTGCTACCCCATCCCAAAAACAGGGTCTGAGTAGACAATCACCCGGAGATTCAAAATACTTTAATCAGCCACAGGGTGAGCAAGAGGCAGAGGCGATCGAAACCCAATCGGCCGATCCTTATTTGCCAAGCACTCCCATTTATCGGTTCTAGCGCTAGGCTGCTGTTACCATTAAGGCTCATTTTTAGAAAGATATAGTCTTATGAGTTCGGTCATCATGTTGTTTCAATCGAAATTCAGCGCATTGCTTGCTGCCAGTTTTTTATCTGTAGCATTAATTGGTGCCGCACATGCTCAGCAAAG
>JACCDO010277086.1_pt1 | contig 12530 bp, 14 predicted proteins | sample 7446101 | NCBI WGS metagenome assembly JACCDO01 (sample SAMN15323440, study PRJNA562643) | freshwater metagenome | isolation source: river surface water | place: USA:Blue River Watershed | collected 2017-08-16 | reverse complement strand
ACTCCTGTGCCTACTCCTGCGCCTACTCCTGTTCCTACTCCTGTTCCTACTCCTGTGCCTACTCCTGCGCCTACTCCTGTTCCTACTCCTGTTCCTACTCCTGTGCCTACTCCTGTGCCTACTCCTGCGCCTACTCCTGTTCCTACTCCTGCGTCTACTCTAATGACTCCTCCAACGACTCCTCCAGTGTCTACTTCAGCAACTCCTCTAGTGTCTATAATAGATAATTTTGAGATGACAGGATCACTTGAGAATAGTATTGATAATTTTATTTCAAAAAATTATAAATTAAGTCAATCTCATGATATATTTTTAAAGGTTATAATGCTAACTGAATCTGTATAATACACTTAAGATACACATGTAGTATTTTGTATTCTTTTAATTTTAGTTAACAATAGATTTATAACATCGTTTGCTGATTTATCTTCATATTTTGTTCTATATTTATATAATATGTTTAGTAGAAATTTTAAGAATTCTGAATAGTCATTTAACATTTTAGTTAAATTTTCTATTTTACTATGTATAAGGTTAAATCTTACATAAAGTTCTACGGGCATCATTAAAAATTGCACACAAGTTAATACGCTAAAATAGTCTTCAATCATACTCCATAATAATACAAGACTAGTTTTAGAGAAATCTATTCTAGGTTCTATAAAACCAGAATCATTTACAGAAGTTAAAATATAGTAGTCTTTAATTATTCTATCATAATGTTCAACCTCTGTTTCTTCTGTAGATATTCTAATATCGTCAAATAGATCTCCCATAGAATAAAACATATTATCAACACACTCTGTTAAGCTTTCAATTATTGTGCTATGTTTGAGATCGGGTATTGATTGTAAAATATCTGATGGTTTTTCAAAAAAATTAAGACATAATTCAATTTGTGTAAAAAGTATAAAAATATGTTTAGCCATCTCTTTTTTAAAATGAGATTGTGAGTAGAAAATTTCAGGTTCCATTTTGTAATGTTTTAATTCTATTAAAGTTGTTTAAAAAATATCACTTTTTGAATATTTTATTTGATTAATGATAAAAATGTCTCAGGATGCGTTACAGATTTCATGTCCAAGAAGCCAATGTGAACATAGTAAAATGAGCGAATTATTAAAAACACATAAAAAATGTAATTGGATTCCATTATCAGGAGCTAGAGTTTATCAAGGCGCTCAAGGAAGAGTATTTCAAGTATGTTGTCAAGACGACTGCGAATTTATGGTTAAAATTCAAGTTCCTGGTGCTAAAAAATCATCATGGATGGATCAAGTTAAACGTGAAATAAAGATTCAAAATATAGTTAGCGAATACGGTTTAGCTCCAAAAATAGTTGAAGGATGGTTATGTGATCATGAATCAACTATTATTATAGAAAAGGCTCAATTTAATTTATTACAATATGTTAAATATTTAATAGTATTAGGATTATCAGATGAACAAATATCCAAAAGATTGGATGAAGTTTATACTGAAATGATTGAAAAAGTTAATATGTTACATGAGTTAGGTATAGCTCACGGAGATCTTCATCTTAAAAATGTAGTTGTTGACACAATTGGAAATAGTCCACAATGGACAAATTTAAGATTTATTGATTTTGGAAAATCAAAAGAATATCGTACAGAAGACAATGAGCCAGATGTTAGAAAAGCAAGAAACAATGATAATGAACCAGATGATATTAAGTTAAGTTTTAAACGTTATAAATTACGTATGAAAGATATACGAAATGGTACTTTTGAAGATGACGATGATCGTGAACTTAAAAAACAATCAGCAACAGGATTTTTTTCACCAGATGTATTTAATAGTCCTCATACTCCTACTACACCACAAAGACCTTCATCTGCAAATCAAAGTCCAGGTAGTCCAGATACTCCTTCTGTTATAAAAAGATTATTTTAGACACACGACAGTACAAAATTATACTAAATATAATTTTCAAAGTTACACTGCATGATTGTAGGTGTAAGATTAAACATTAGAAAATAATTGAGAATTTAAATTTCCAATTGATCCAGGTTGAGCTCCTAGTCTATTACCTTGAGATCCGGTAGCTACTAAAGAATTACTTAATACGTCAGACATTTTATAGATACCAGAAGGATTGTTAATCATCATTTTAATGATTTGTTTTGCTGCTAAATTACTAGAATATAGTTTAAGTATTTCTAATATATCAGGAATTTCTGTAAAATTTTGAGTAACTATAAGTTTAAGAATATTCATGGTTTCAGGAGCACGTTCAGTTAAACTTGTTAACATTGGAATGATATCACTTACAGAATCAGGAACTCCTATACTTCTTGCAACAAGTCTACTTTCAGGAGATTGAACAAGTTTTAATAAGCTTCCAAAATTAAGAAACTTTTTCTTAGATGATTTACGAGAGTGTTTTTTTTTATGAACTTTACGTCTTGATGGCATTTCTTTTAAATATAATAAATATAAAATTTTACTAAATTATGTTTACACCTCCAGATCGGCGCTGTCGGGCGCAAAGCGCCCTCTGGAGGGACCTTCGGTCCCGATTAGCGCCTCAGTGGGCGAAGCCCGACCGGTCAGTGTTATACGACATTTTCAGCCCGCAACTTTATCTTATATTTAAAATATTGTAACATTTCTGTACCTAAAATTTTTTCTTCTATTTTCTTTATTAATAAAAAATTTAATATATATTTAAGGACTTTGTATAGTTTATTTTTATTAAAATTTATATTAATACTTTTAGCTATATACATTTTAGTCCTTATTATAATACTTGAAAGAGTATACAATATTAAATCATAAAATATTTGTTGATAACCAACTATAGTATAATATAACATATATTTAATAAAAGCAGTTGCAATATGTTCTATATTTTTTAATTCTGGATAATATTTTTCAATATTGTTTACATATTTAAGATATATAAAATTTGAGATTTTTTTAGAAAATATAAATTTAACTAAATATTGTTTTATTATATTTGTAAATATAAACTTAATTAATAAAATATAAATGTTTATTACTTTATCGCAGTCTATATCAATATTAATTTTATTAATCTGATCATTTAAATAGTTTGTGGTATATTTAATATTTTTAGAAGTTAATTTAAAGTAAGATAAATTAAATGAAAAATAATTTGTAATGACATCAATTATATCAAGATTTTCTTTAATAGCTATTACTTTATATTCAAAAGGAATCATTAACATGTAAAGATTTTCAATAAAAAATTTAAAACTATTTAATATCATAGGGTTTTTTATATATTCTTGAACCAGTTCTTTTAGATTTTGAGAGTCATCAAGTTCTTCGGGTATAATTGATAATAAATCCTTAAGTAAAATATTGATATTATTAGAAATTTCCTGAGGCTGTATCATATTAATAATTAAAAAACATTTTTTATGTTTTTTATTTGTGTTTTTTGTTTGAGTTTTTGTTTGAGTTTTTTATTTGTGTTTTTAGTATACACTTCATCCGATACGACTTCGTCGCGATGTTCCTCGAGCCGGATGGCTCGTCGTGGTCTATAGATCCTGGAAATTTAATCATCAGATGAACCAAAAAAATTTTTACATATTCCATATATACTAAATCCAACAGTTATACAAGCCATACCTCCAAACAATAAATCGCTAGTACTGATTATAGTTTTATCTTTATCAATCTTGGTATGTATATCTTGGACGTGTTTTGTAGTTTCCTCTTGTCTAGCTGTAAGTGTTTCTAGATGCTTATTTGTTTTCTCAAGACTTTCTGCAATTTCTTTAAATGATTTAGAAACAATATCTAATCCTTTTTGTAACTCTAAATTTATCTTAATAGTATCGTTATTATTTCTTTGTAAATCTCTATTATTTCTTTCTAAATTGCGTATTTCTCGAAGAAGAGTATTGTAATCATTTTCACGAGAAGAACTTGGAACATTTTGTTTTGTTGTTTTTTCTGGTTCTGTTGATTCTTCTTCTATAACTTCTATTTTAGGTTGTTCTACGAACTTTACAGATTTAGTTTTAGATTTGGGATTGGTTTGAGGTTTAGCCTCAGATTTAGACTTGCATTTTTTACTATTGGGATTAGTGTGAATATTGAATCTACAGTCATCACGAGTACAACCTTTATCGGTTTTATCCCATTTACATTGTTGATTAAAATTAACAGGTTTTTCGATTTTGTCTCCACTTTGAACGATGTCGGTTATCATCTCTGAAACGCTTAAACTCATTGTGTATGTTATATTATGATCTATACCTCTAATTTAAAAAAACTCACTTTTTACACTCAAGATCCGGATTCTTCACATCCCTTCGGAGGGCGACTATGAGCCTCGATAGACCTGGGCCTCAGCTATGTGAGCCTATATTTCATTAGATATGCGTCAGAATTATCTGAATAATAATTTGGAATCAATTCGATAATCTTAAAACCTATAGATTTATATAGTTTTATAGCATTTGTATTATCTATTTTTACATGAAGATATACAGACCGCGAGGAGGACGTATGTCCGCCAGACGGGCCTGTCGGGGTCTTCGCCTCCTGACTGGCCCGTCTGGAGTGTATAGACTGTGAGTTGATGTTTCTTACTTTCACATGATCCCTCACATTTTCTAGAAATTGATTGATTAATTTTCGACCTATACCCTGAGATCTAAACTCTTTTAATATTCCAAGTGCTGATAAACATACATTATTATCAGAGTCAACATAGCCTAATATATATCCTACGGTTTTGCACTCACTCTGTGTATAAGTGACATAAACTAATTGCAGATTAGGAAAATTTATCATCAATTCTGTTATATATTCTATAGGATATTTTTCAGGTAAAATTTTAGAATTTAAATCATATATTTCATATGGATCTTTTGCTTCTGTAATAAATCCTATAGATCTATGGTCGCGACTTTGGAACATTTTATTATAAGTATAATAAAATAATTTGTTGCATCAAGCTTGCGGAAAATCTCCAGATCTATGATGCATACGAATTAACAGAAAATGAAAAGTTTAAATTATCAGGAATATTAACTTGATTTATATTACTATGAATAAATATTAAATTATACGTTTTATTCTTTAAGAAAATAACCTTAACTTTTTTATATGGTCTAATTATATTTAATAAATTTGTATTTTCAGGACATTTTAAAATGATAAGAGCATTTGTATCTAATGAATTAATATATTCTACAACATTAAGTTGTTTTCCATTTGGCGATAAGAAATATAATTCTAAACTTGGTATTGTTTTATAATTTCTTCCTCCCCATGGAGGATCGAAAAATAAACAACTTGAATATTTTACACAATCTAAATTTTTTGATAAATATTCGACAATATCTGAATGTATTACTAATACATTATTAAACTTATACCTTATTATGTTATTAAGCAATCTAAGAAATTCTTCTTTAATAAATTCAACAGCAATTACATTATCAAAATAGTAAGCATAAGGTATTGTATTTCCTCCTATGTTTGCATTACAGTCTATTATTGTGTGTTCAGGATAACTAGGAAATAATTTTATACATATTTCTTTGATAAATTTAGATGTACCATAACCATCAGCTATATATGCAGAAGAGTATAAACTTTGAGCGCTCATTTGTATAGACTTTAGAGATTTAGGAACAAAGTCTCCTATTTTTACATTTTTAAATTTATGTATATTATTTTTAGTTATTTCTATTTTTTTAAAATGCGATACTACAGAATTAATGCCAGCATCTATTCCAGCATCTTTCTGAATTTTATCTTCTTGTAATATATTCATATTATAATACAATTAATATAATTTTTTAAACTATTAATTACATATGTAACACATTTTTTAAATTAAGTTTAATTTTAGCTAACACGTAATAACTAATATACCTGATGAGATCATATATTTTGCTAAACTTTGATTTTTTTGACCATTTAACACTTGTAACTGGTTTTTTTTGTATATTAAATAAAGTATATATTTCTTCACAATATTCACTAGATTCTTTAAGTTTACAAACTTCAGAAATGAGAGTGTCTCCTGAAAGACTAAAATATCCATATTTATCTGTATATTTTACAGATATTTCTTGAATTAAAAAGTTTATATTTTTCATAAAATCTGTATGCAAATCTTTAACAATATTTGAGATTTTATCATCTGGAAATTCTAATATTCTATCTAATAAGTATCTGTTCAAGTTTTTTATAAGACTAGAATCTTTATATAAGTCTTTTAAATATACGACTTTGTTATTGTAGTTATTTTTATACTCTTTAATCATCATAAAAAATACCTGATTAGCTACTTTTTGAGGATCTTTTGTTAAAAAAAGCTGTATATAATTTTTACGCGGTTTAACATTACCAAACGAGTCTAACATATATATTTTACAAAACATATCAACTTTAAGTTCTGTATATGGATTATCGTATTTAAGATAAGAGTCTAAATTATTGATATTAAAGTTGCTAGTTTTTGAACATGATTCTAGATATTCTAAATAAGATTCTCTAAGTTTTTCAAGCATTTTTATGTATTCATAGTGACCTTTATCGCCTACACATACACAATCTTCTGTATATTTTATTCTTTGATCAATGCATTTGCTAAGATCCGGAGAATTTTTTACAATTTCATACTGTTTTTCTAATTTAGATTTTTCTTGAAATTTATTTTCAATTTGTTGAATATTTTTATACGATTGATCTGAGTATTGTGTTTGTTTAAAGAATTGATCACAACTTGATTTATATACATCATTAAAGTCTGTGCATCCTTCTTTTTGAACTTTAAGGGCTCCGGTTTTAAAATATTTACCTTGGAGTATAACTTCTTTAGCCAATGTTTTATAAACGTTTCCTGTTTTTTTGTCTCGACATTTAAAGTTTTGATTATCTTCTGTTTGTATATCATAATTTGGATTTTTAATAAGTATATATTGATCACTTGTATCTCTTTTAAGAACTTCGTCATTATACTTATTTAACACGTTCATTTACTATACTACAAGAGATTTTTTTATGAAAATCTTTTTCCACGAGAGTGTTTACGTAGAAATTCTTTCCATACTTTATTTCCAGCTCTAATTCCAGGAGTTTTTGAATGATGATATCTTGAACGTTGTTCCATAGCTAATCCTATTTGAACAGCATGTTTATGAGTAATTTTTCCAGAGCGTTCAAGACTGATAACACGTTTTACACTTTTATGAGCTTCTTCTCTCGATCTAAAACGAAGACCATGAACTGTACCTTGTGGTTTTTCATCTGTGTAAAGATCAGAATGAAACTTTCTTGGTTGTCCTGAATATTTTTTCGGTACTCTTGCTTGAGTTAAACAGCGAGTTTTACGACGACTTGAACCTCTACAACGTTTGCTTGTTAGCTTTTTACGTATACTATAAAATTGTTTAGTTTTTCCAACAGATGGCATTTGATATTATAGTAAATATAATATTAATTTTAAGAAACAGCGTGTTAGTTAATAATGTATCAACAACTTGTTTTAGAATCTTGTAGTATATCTTCCAAGCATGAAAAAGATGCATATGTATGGTTAATAATGAAGGGAGATTCTTATCTTCCAGGTATAATTACAAGTGTTTGGAGTGTTAGGCGTACAAATCCACAAAATAAAAATTTGGTAGTTATGTATACAAATGATGTATCTCAAGACGCTATTGATGTTATATCAAAAGTAGCTGATTATAGTGTATTAGTAGATTATATAACACATCCAACATATACTTTAAAAACACAAAAAGAAGAGGAGCTTTATGCTAAATGGAAATCTGTGAGTTATACTAAGTGGCAATGTTTAAGATTACCATTTGAAAAAGTATTATTTTTAGATGGAGATACTATAGTATTAGATAATATTGATCATTTATTCGGTCTTAGAACTCCTGCTGCACCATTTAATTCGCCTTTTACGCAGCCTGTCGGAGGGATTAAAAACTATTATTGTATTAAAAATAGATTAGGAGAAGATGGATATATTATTCATTCTACAATTGTTAATAAAAATATGATATATAATGCTATTTTTAAAAACGGTCAAGTGTTTACAGGGTCTACTGTATTATTACGAGCAAATCTATATGACTTTAATAATTATATAAAAATGTTAGAAACAAAGTTTATAGACGGATTTGGATACTCGAGTTGTCACAGTATGGTTGATGAACAGTCTTTATGTTATTATTATACTGTTTATGAACAGGGTCCTGAATTAAACTGGACTAATATTCATCAGAGATATAATTATATTCCATGGAAATCTAATTTTCTAATTCAAGAAATGCCATTTATAATTCATTATTTTTCAGATGTTAAACCATGGAATATGAAAATAGATCAATGGTGTGATGTATTTTGTTGGTATGAAATGTTAATAAACTGTCTCGAAAGTCTTAAAATAGATCCTATTAATATTAAAAATGTATCATTTTGCATAGGCAATATAACATATTTTGATATACAAAATGCAAAAGAGATAATTAATACAATACCGAAGAACTTTATGCAAGATTTTTGCGATAAATATAAATCTCTAGAATCATGTTTAGAATTAATTGGCAAATTAAATATAAAACGCGAACAGTTAAAGTCTGTGTAGACCTCTTCTTGATCTCTCTGGCGAGCGTATGCTCGCCTCGCGGTCTGTATAATAGTTTAAAGAAAAAGTGATTTATTTATAAATTATAATATAAGAGTTATTAACTCGAAACAAAGCTTTATTTTTTGGGTCTATTATGATCTAATTTTAAAATGTTATTTTATAAAATTTATCACACAAAGGTCGTAGATATTAAGATGTATTTAAATACACCGCTGTTATCTAATACATTACAATACTATATTATGTTTAAAAACCAACTTTCAAAAGAAGAAATAATTCAAGTGTTAAATATATTATTAGATGAAGGAGCGGATCCTAATATAAACGAAAGCGCTTTTATATGGGATCTTATATATTGTCAAGATTGGGAAATATTTACTATATTATTATCTAGAATACATTCCAGTTCTATTTTTACAGAAAAAATGCTATTATATTCATTAAATTTTAACTGTTCAGATATATCTAATTATATTTTAAAACATGTGAAACCAGATGATTATCAAACCCAAATTAATATAATGTATAAATTGATGATAAATAAAAATAATGAAGGATTATTATATTGTTTAGAAAATGGATATTCTATATCTGATTATAAAACAAAAAACGTTATAAAACATTATTCAAATGTTATCGATATATATATTAAAAACTTAAAAACTAAAATGAATAAAAATAATTACATACATAGAGATATAGTAAATTATGAAATATGTAATTATTTATATTAGATAATTTTTACCTTATAGTAAAAATTAAGAATAATACGGGTCTATACACTCAAAGTCTAGTTTTGACTAGCCTGCTTTAATGTGATCTAGAATATATATAATATTGGTGTCTTGATAGTATATCATATGTGTTATGTTCTAATATATCTTGAAGACCCCATAGTTTTTCTTCGTGAGAAGTTGCAATATCATAGAATGTAGTATTTATAAGCTTTCCCTCTAGATGATAGGGTATAGCTCTATACCAGCCTATTAATAATTTATCTGAACAGTTGAAATATTCAACTAATTTTCTTGTTGAGATTTCTTTTGAACGCATTAGTTCGCCAGCAATTAATATACTTGCCGCACATACTATATCATAGTTTGAAGAATTAAAATGATACTTGTTCCAAAGTCTTATTATTATATCAATTGCTATATAATATATTTTAAGATTAACTTTTAACGATTTTAATGTTTTTATTATTAGTTTTATTAACTCTTTAAGATCTTGATCTTGTAAATCGTAATTTTCATTACATGATACAGACCACGACGTGGGATCCGAATCTTCCAGATTTTCTGGTTCACTAAATTGTGAAAATACGGTGTATTTTAGTACTGTATCGCAAGACCATCTTTCAGAAATATTAGGAGAACATAAGTTAAGAATTAAATGTTCTATTTTAGATGGAAGTTTTAACTCAGTTATTTTTGTTATCCAATTGTCAATATAGTCATCATAATGTTTAGCGATATTATCTTTATCATACTTTATTATCTTCTTTCCGCTAAATATGTATGCAAATATCATACCTATACTAAACATATCACTTGCATAATAGTCTAATTTTTGGATATATTCTGGTTTATCTGATTTTTTATATTTTTCAGATAAACCTTCAGGAGAAGTCCAACTTGGTGTTCCGCAATAATTTAATTCCGAATCTATACTTGAAGATAAACTAAAGTCAGCAACTACTGCACGATTTTCGATAATTAATATATTATCAGGTTTTAGATCTCCGTGAAATATACCTTTTTTATGTAAATATTTTAGCCCTAATAATATATCCCAACACCAACTTAATTTTATAATGTTCCCACCGTTGGATTTATATGTTTTTTTCTCTATCGCATATTTTAAGTTATACTGTGCAAGTTGTGTTATAATATGATGTTTTAGATCACATGCTGAATCTTTTAAATAAAACATGTCTATTCCTTTGAGTAAATTTGGATGACTATGGTTAAATAAAATATCTATTTCATTTAATTGTAGATATTTTTGGACTTTTTCCGCATAATAAATTTTATCATTTTCTGTTTGTTCGTAAACTCTAAATATTTTACCATACGCGCCTTCACCTATTCTTTCTTCTCTATTATATTTACCAATATTAACTAAATATGGATCACATATTTTTGCTGAATTTGGATTATTTATATAACACTGTAATACATATAATAAAACACTAACACAGCTTCCAACTTGTATACCATGTTTATTATAATACGTATTTAATACAAAATGAATATAATCTTCAAGTATACTATCAGTTAATTTAAATATTTTACATATATGCTTTTTAAGATCTTCAATAGTTGCAGCTATAGCTATATTCATATTAAAATCATTAAAATCTTTTATACTGTTAATATATTTATTATATTCTGATAAAAATTTATTAGACATTATTTTTGGCATCATTGTAAAATCACTTAATGTTATAGTTGAATTGATAAGTTTTAATGTATTTAATACTCTATCATAATTTTTAATATTTTCCTTAACTTCTGTATAGTGTAAAGGTACTGTATTATACCAATTTGTTTCAAGCTCTAACAAACTAGGAGGTATCTTGTCGCAAAACAAGCTCATGTTTATTAACCTAATAATATTTTGTTTTTAAATCAAATTTATACACTCCAGATATGTCGTGGTCTGGAGTGTCCAGACCGGCAGTGTCCAGTTAACCAGACTATAAATGTATTTTATCTGTAGTGTAAAATATTAATCTTGGGAAAATTTTTCGCGCATTCTTAATAAAGTTCTTCCTTTCTTCAAATGAATCAAAAATAAATGTCAATTGTTTATAAACCCTAGGTAAATACATATGTCTATAATTTATATCAAGAGAATAAACTCTATATGGGGTTAAATATTCAAGAATATAATTAATCTTTCTTGTATTCATTTCATTTATATACTTTTCCAGTCCTATTGTGACTGAATACATTTAATTATACATAAACATTTTTTTAAACTATTGTTTATACATACCTGGAGCGTACAGACCGCGACGACCTGGAGTGTAAAAGTGAGTTTTTTAGATTTAATTTACCATCTTTAAAAAATGTCAAAAGTAGAACGCAAGTTTAAAAAACAAAACGCCTCAACAGACTCTTTTTATCTTAATTATGAAACACCAAAAGTAAAAGAGCCTGCATTTTATATGGTTCTTAACAGACCTATAAATCCATATTACGATTATATGTTTAAAAAGACTCTTGAACATATAGAACTTGACAATGCGTATCGTATATTAAAAATTGAAACCATAATAGAACAAGTAGTTCAACAGTTTAAGACTTTACCTCAGGTTGAAATAGTCAAAGCTCTTGTTGATTTTAAAGCAGCTGTTGATCCTTTATGGATAGTTCAACATATGTCTGGTTTATCTGTGTTACATCACGCTGATAAGCCAAAACTTGTAGGATGTAAACTTGGAACATATATAAGTTTATCTCAACATCGTATATTTATATTAAACAGAGAATCTACCGAAGAAGAACTTGAAATACAGTTTATGGGACTTTGTTGGTTAGCTCATTATGGGGCTGAGGATACAGGCCGTGATGTGATAGTTAGTAAATGTGCATATAAAAAATATCAAACAATGTTTGCTGGTTTATACTTTATAGAAATGCTCAAACTTCATCCTGTTTTTATAGAAAACAAATGGGATCAGCTTATTGGAATGCAACAAATAACTATATTATCTAATAAATTTGGAAACATAGTACCTCCGACTGTTAAAATGCTTTCAAATGAACATATTGAACATTTTCCATATTGGAGTCAGTTATTCGCTTAAATGTGACAAAGTCACGATGTTTCTCGAGCTATTTGGCTCGTCACGATTGATTAATATATTTAATTATATTAATTTTTACACTCCTGGGGCAAGTGTAGT
>JACCDO011725626.1_pt1 | contig 12531 bp, 3 predicted proteins | sample 7446101 | NCBI WGS metagenome assembly JACCDO01 (sample SAMN15323440, study PRJNA562643) | freshwater metagenome | isolation source: river surface water | place: USA:Blue River Watershed | collected 2017-08-16 | reverse complement strand
TGCTAAGATATAATTTTTCACCTTCAGGTGTTTCTTGTGTGCCAACATTTATAACGCCTTTGGCTCCACCGATTTGTCCAAAATTTGCACCATTATTTAGATTGTTACAAGCAATCCATTTTGATCCCGCATATTTACTCATACCTTGCGCATTAACCCAAAGTTTACCATTATCATTCACAGCTTGGATTCCTGCGTTCTTATCCATATCGGCAACTAAACCACTAGTTTTAAAGTCTGGATTATTTGAATGAAATAATTGAGCCTGTGAATCTGGTAAAAGCCAAAAATTTCCATCAGATGAGCCATGTGTTACTAATGTGTCAACTCCATCAATGGTTGCTTTTGCTGGTACACCACTTGTTGCCACTTGTGAAATGATATCCAATTGGCTTTTTTGGCCTTGAACCTCATAAGTAGTTCCAGGCTTCATTTCTGTACCCTGTTTGAAAACTTCAGGAGTTTCTTGTGCGATTTTAATTAAAATTTTATCAGCAAAATGATATTGCTTAGCATCTTCCAATTTAGATGCTATTTTAATTAATTTTTTTAAATGATTTAAATTTCTCATGTTATTACCATATTATAAATTAAATTTATTTTATCATTTTTCCTGTTATTTTACATCAAATGATTCAAGCATTTTTAATATTTCTGTGTCTAAAGTTTCATCAATAAGATCAGGATCAATATCATCATCGTCTTCAATGCTCATAATATTTGCGCCAATCATTTTTCTTACTTCTCTTGCTAAATCATTGTCTCTATTAAGCCAGCCTTTTAAAAATTTTCTTTGTCTTTCATCTTCTTTTACTCTGGCATATCTTTTGGCAACTCTTAATCTGCAAATTTGAAGTGCTATGGCTCCAGCGTCACAAGTGTGTATAACATCACTTATTTCTTTAGTCCAAGAGCCTGTTACTTTTAATCCCAATGCCATCTGAAGTCTGCTAATACTTCCACTTGGTCCCATATTAACACATGTGTCAAACATTACCAAGCCAAGTGGTGACTTTAAATACTTTGCTCTTACAAGATCCCAGTAATCTTTTTCATAGATTTCAAGCATTTCTTGTTCAGTAAGATTTTTTACAGATCTTATATCTAGTCCTTTTCTACGGCGATATCTGTTATATACTGATTGAATGATTCCTTTGTTTGTAGCTCCACCTGGGTCAACAGGATCATTGGTGAATCCGCCTTCCCATTTGAGTGTAAATTTTAAAGCTTCTGTTAATGTTATTGGCATGATTTTTCCTTTTTCTCAAACCTTATATACTTTATTATTTTCTTATAGGCTTTTGAAATCCTTGCTTCCAAGCATAGGTAAATGATAGGCTATGTAATAAGAATTAAATATATTTTAATATCGAAGTTAAATGTAAATTATTAATATTTACTGCTCCTGAAAAATAAAAATTGAATTATGACATCATTTTATATTGTACCACCTAGAAAAACACAATTAGGCGATAATGGAATAAGTATTAGCGGCACACTGGGTGTTATTACAACAAACCCTGGCGGAGCTGCAATTACAGGTGTAGGAGCTTTAAAGCTAGATACCACTTATTCTCCTACTTGGACAGGCATACATACTTTTACTCAACCTATAGTATTTGCTGGCAGCCAAGTAATTAATAGCACATTAATATCAACCTCAGGGCAAACTGCCGGTGATTTATTTTATTACAGTGGTACTTCTTGGTCAAGATTAGCAGTTGGTTCAAACAATCAAGTATTGCAATCATTTGGTGGTGGTATTGGATGGACTGGTGGTGTTAATTTAACTAACGTTATCACTGGAAACTTGAAAATAGGTTCTTTAAGCGGCGTATTAAAAGCATCATCTGGAGTTGTAAGTGGAAATTCAGGCATTGGAGATTTGTCCAATGTTTTATTAAATTTACCAGCAAGTGGCAACTTTTTAAAATACAATGGAACAAACTGGGTAAACTCACCGATCCCATTGTCTGATCATAATATAATTATAAGATTTTTAAACGGCTATACACCTTCGCAAACAGGTATTGATATAGAAGTTGCGACTGTGCCATATGAGCCATCAGATGGAACAACAGTTTTAGAGTACACAATTACTAGAATTGTTTTACAAGCTGAAATAGCAGGCAGCACCTCATCTCAAGTAACTATTGAGAGAGCACTCAATGGTCAAGAATTTGATGACCCGATGACGCTGGTCAATACAATTGAAACTTTAACATTATCGTCAGGATCATATCAAGTTTCATCAAATGGGCCTTTTTCTAAGATTTACAGTGGAGAAAGACTTAGATTAAATATTGATTCTATTGGTACTGGAGCTCAACAATGGACTGTTCAAGTTGAAGGCACAGCCGGTAATCCGTATAATGGTACTAATGCTGGAATCACTTCTATAAATTCTTTGGCAGCACAATTACAAACCATGGTTGTTGGTTCTGGCGGAACAGATTTCAATATATCATCTGTTATTGATACCCATACTTTTAATTTACCAAATGCTTCTGCAAGCAATAGAGGATTAGTAACTGTAAGCAATCAAACTTTTGCTGGTGTAAAAACTTTCAACAATACTTCTGTCGCTACATCAACTACAACTGGAGCTTTAATTGTAAGTGGTGGTGTTGGAGTAGGCGAATCAATATATGTTGGTGGCAATGTCGTTGTTGGAAATCAATTAATTTTAAATAACCCACTTGGCACTTTCTCTGGTGGAACAGGCTTATCTATTATTGGAGATTCAAATTCATTTCTGGCTGTAAATGATGCTGGAAGTGCTTTGGAATATAAAAAATTAATTGCTGGAACTGGCATTACATTTAATTTTAGTGGATCTGAAATAATTTTAGAATCTACTGGTGGAACTGGTGGAACAGGAGTAATTTCAGGTGGTGGTGGTATATCATCATTAAACGGTATATCTTATATAAATTATCCAGAGCAAACATTTGCAGTAGGTTCTTCTGGTACAGATTTTAATATTGTATCATCCGGTTCTACTCACACCTTTAATTTACCAGAAGCTGGTTCTGGATCATCTGGAATTGTAACTACTGCATCTCAATCTTTCGCTGGTGAGAAAACATTTGATAATAATATAATTGCACAATCAGATTTAAATGTCAGTGGTTCAACTAATTTAACTTCTGCTGTTGGTGTAAGTAGCAGTGTTAACATTTCTGGTGGCTTAGGTGTGACAGCTGCAACAATTTTAAGATCAACCTTACAGGTTTCTGGCGTTACAACAATATTAAATAACACAAACGCTAGTTCAAGTACTTCTGGCGCTTTGGTTGTATCTGGTGGCATTGGTGCATCCGGATCATTATATGTTGGCAATGGTGCTAATATCAATTCTAATAATACATCAAGCGCAACAACATCTTCTGGTTTAGTATTTACAGCTAATTCGTTAACTTCTGGCACTGGCGCATATATAGCAAGTAATTCACTCACCACTGGTAGACTTTTAGATATTGCTGTATCTGGAAATACCGCAACTAGTACAAGGTACGGTGTAAATGTTAGTGTCCAAGGCGCGAATGCAAATACTGGCGTAATTACATATGGAATATTTACAAATAATACTTCCACAAATTCAGGTACAAATATTGGCCTTGGAACCTTTGCTAGCGGGGGCACTAATAATGTTCCATTGAGATTGGGGCTAAATGCATCTAAATATATTAATTTCTTCATAAATTCAGATGGTAACGGTCTCACTTTATCTCCAACATCTGGTGGTACACCATTTTTAGCACTGGGTGGATATTCTGGTGTTACAGCAGAACTCCGGTTATTGCAATCTGGAGGCATCGGATTAGTAAAATATGTAGCATTAAAAGCACCAGTTACAGTAACTAATAATTATGAATTAATATTTCCAGATACATATCCAGCATCATCAAATATGACTTTGGTTGGCACAGGTACTTCTCAAGTGACATTATCTTGGAGTAGTCTTGCATCAGGAGGGATTGGTGGAACGATCAATGCTGGAGATCAATATAAATTAGCGTTTTATGTTGATCCAAATGGATCCTCTGTATTAGATGATGCACAAGCTTTGAACTATTCTACTTCAGGCGCAAATTTAACAATTAACTCAACAGCAGCTTCTGTAGTTCCTTTAAAATTAGTGGGTGCAGTATCGCAAACTGCTAATCTTCTTCAAGTTGCAACAAGTTCAGGAAATATTTTTACAATAGATAAAGATGGTGTAGCAAATTTCACGAATAATGTATCAATTACGTCCGCAACAAGTTCAATTTCTTCTTCAACGGGAGCATTGACAGTATCTGGTGGATTGGGTGTTCAAGGAAATCTAACTGTTGGCACTGGATTAAGTGTTGCATCAGCGTCATACTTCTCATCAACTGTAGACATCAATTCATTACGATTAACAAATTCATTATCTCTGATTTATGGCGGCACTGGTCTTGGCACTAGTGGTTTGCCTAATCAGATGCTCGGAATGAACAGTAATTCATCTAGCTTAGAATACAAAACATTTAATGCTGGTTTTGGAATTACAATTTCTCACTCATCAAATTCTATTTCATTTTCTGTAACATCTGCTGGTAGTGGAATTTCTGCAATAAATGGATTAAGTTCTTCAGAACAAGCATTTGAAGCAAGTTCAAATGGCACTAATTTCAATATAGTATCTATAGGTTCAACTCATACATTTAATTTACCTTCGGCTGGTTCTGGCTCTTCAGGTATAATTACTACTTCTGCTCAGACTATATCAGGAAATAAATCATTCAACAATGTTGTTATAGTTTCTGGGTTGGGTGTAACCAATGATGCTACTTTTAGATCTACAGTAGATATATATGGTGGTTTAGGAGTTACTGGCCCAGTTACTTTCAGATCAACATTAGCGGTAAGTGGTATTGCTGATTTTACGAATACAACTAATTCTTCATCTACTTCTACTGGATCTGTAGTAGTAAGTGGCGGAGTAGGTGTAGGAGGAACAGTATATACTAATAATTTGTATGTACTTGGCACAACAACTTTAACAAATGCACTTTCAGTAACAAACGGTGGCACTGGCACAACGAATGGTTCAATAACTGGAACTGGAGCACTTACATTTACTGCTGGCGGAACAAATACAAATATAAATCTTGTTCCGAATGGAACAGGTACTGTAGATGTATCAAGCAAGAGAATAACAAGTGTAGCAACTCCAACAAATGCTTATGATGCTGCGACTAAAGCATATGTAGATCAAATTGCACAAGGTATTAATTATCATGATCATGTAGAAGCGGCTACAACTGCTGGTCTCGGAGCAACATATCAAAATGGTGTGTTTGGTGTCGGTGCTACATTACAAGCTTCACCAGCCGCTGGTTGGAGTACATCATATTCTGACGGAGTTATCCTTACTGTTGGAGACAGGATATTAGTTAAAAATCAGTCTGGAACTGGATTGACCGTTCAGAATGGTATATATACTGTAAGCCAGCTTTCTTCTCCTTGGATATTGACACGATCTTCAGACTACGATAACAGTATATCTGGTTCTGTTGCTCCAGGAGATACAGTTTGGGTTGCCTTTGGTAATACTTTACAGTATACAACATGGACACAATCTTCATTTGGAACTGGAAATAGTTCTGGTGGAATTTTAATTGGCACTGATCCAATAAGTTATATCCAAACATCTGGGGCAGGTTCATATAATGGTGATGGATCTACAATTTCTATAACTGGAAGTATTATTTCTATTGCCCCAGGATATGTTGGTCAAACATCTATTGCTACATTGGGTACAATATCAACGGGCTCTTGGAATGCATCAGTAATAAATGTTCAATATGGTGGCACAGGAGCTTCTGCATTTACTTCAAATGGAGTTTTATATGGCAATAATACTTCTTCTGTACAGTCTACCAATGCTTCCGCTGCAGCAGGCGCTATTTTAACAACTGCAACATCAGGCGGTGCTCCATCATTTAGTACTACTCTACAAGGTCAATATGTAATATCAAATAACACAAATTCGACCTCCAGTACTTCAGGTGCTCTGTCAATAACAGGCGGGTTAGGTGTAAGTGGGAATATATTTGTTGGCTCTGATATAAATGTATTGAATGCAGCTAATATCAATTCTGGCATTGGAATTAGTGGAAATACTAACATAAGTGGTGGTTTAGGAGTTACTGGCCCATCTCTATTTAGATCTGCAGTTATTATCCAGTCGGGTGGAATTGGTGTAACTGGAGGGATAATTGTTACACAGGGTGGATTAGGAGTAACTGGAGCAACAGTTTTAAATAGTTCTTTAACAGTATCTGCAAGTACAATTTTAAATTCAACTTTGAATGTGATTGGAAATGCAAATTTTGCTTCTGCCTTAAATGTTGGTGGATCATCAAGTTTATCAGGCCTTGGAGTGAGCGGTAATTTAGATGTAACTGGTGGAGTCGGAATCAGTGGCAAGACTATATTCAGAGACAGTGTAATAATTCAATCAGGCGGTTTGGGAGTTACAGGTGGAATTGTAATATCTCAAGGCGGCTTAGGTGTAACTGGAGCAACTACATTACGCTCTACTTTATCTGTTTTGGGCACAGCTTCTTTTGCAACAATTAATCAAGGAACATGGAATGGTTCTACAATAGGTCTTTCTTATGGTGGAACAGGATTAGGAGTTACTGGTACTGCCAATCAGTTGTTAGGAATGTCTAATGATTCTACAGCCTTAGAATATAAAACATTAGTAGCTGGCAGCAATATTACAATTTTAAATTCTACAAATTCTATAACAATATCAGCAACTGCTGGCGGGGGTGGTGGAAGTGGAACTGTAAATACAGGATTAGCTACCCAAGTTGCATATTATGCGGTTGGTGGAACATCAGTTTCAGGAACACCAAACCTTACCGTTGGTTCTTCTGGAGTTGGTATAAGTTTTGCAACTCAATCTACTTCTTCTACTACAGGTGCTCTTGTAGTTGCAGGAGGCATTGGCGTAAGTGGTAACGTTCGAATAGGTTCTGGCTTAGGCGTATCAGGTTCTTTGAATTTTGTAAGTGGAACATTTGGCAATTTAGGTTCATCCACATTTGCATTGAATTTCTTAAGTTCTGGTAATTCACCAATTTCTCTCAATGTGCTAAGTGACAATTCGCTTTCTTTTGAGGGTAGCTCTGGTCAGTTATTGTCTATAAGTAATAATTTATCTTCTGGAATCATTTATAGTATCAATAATATCTCTGGATTACCATTGTTAAGAGCTAATGCAGATGGAACAGTCTCGATGGGAGAGTTTAGTGGCAACATTGGTGTTGGCACTAGTACTCCACAATTTAAACTACATGTAATAGGCAACACAAATATAACAGGTGGGTTTGGAGTTTCAGGGTTAACAAGTCTTTCTGGTGGACTAGGTGTAACAGGGCATGTTAATTTATCTTCCACCCTTGTCGTACAAAGTAATACAAATATTGTAGGTGGTCTTGGAGTCACTGGTGCAACAGTTTTAAGATCTACTGTTCAGTCTTTAGGTGTAGTCACTGTTAATGACAATACCAATTCAACCTCATCAAGTTCTGGTTCTCTTATTGTCACTGGTGGCGTCGGAGTTTCCGGCAATTTAAATGTTGGAACAGGCATGACAGTTCTTGGAGTCATGCATGCAGCATCAAATGCTAACTCTACATCCTCAACTTCGGGTTCTTTAATTGTAACTGGCGGCATTGGAATAAGTGGTAGAATATTTGGTGGTACTGGTTTAAGCATACTTGGTGGAGCAACATTCAATTCAACAATAACGATTAATAATGCTTCTGTTTTAAATTCCACATTATATATAGGTGGGGCAACAATAATTCAATCAGGTGGTTTAGGAGTCACTGGAGGAATTATAATTAGCCAAGGCGGCTTAGGAGTTACAGGAGCAACTGTCCTTAGATCAACATTATCTGTTTTAGGCACGGCTTCTTTTGCAACAATTAATCAAGGAACCTGGAACGGTTCTACAATAGAACTTGCATACGGTGGTACGGGTCTTGGAACTACCGGTACTGCAAATCAATTATTGGGTATGTCAAACGATTCTACAAGCTTAGAATACAAGACTCTAATAGCTGGTAGCAATATTACAATTTTAAATTCTACAAATTCTATAACAATATCAGCTTCTGGCGGAAGTGGTTCTGGCACTGTTAATTCAGGTTTAATATCACAAGTTGCTTATTATGCAGTAGGTGGAACATCTGTATCTGGCACTGCAAATATGACGATTGGTTCTTCGGGTGTTGGGATAAGCTTTGCCACACAGTCAACATCTTCTACTTCTGGTTCTCTTATTGTAATTGGTGGCATTGGAGTTTCAGGTAATTTAAATGTAGGAACTGGATTAACAGTTCTTGGCGCTATACATGCAGCTTCAAATGTAAACTCCACATCATCTACTTCTGGTTCTTTAGTCATTACTGGTGGAATCGGAGTAAGTGGAAGAATTTGGGCAGGTTCTGGAATAAGCTCAGAAGGGGGAGGCACTTTCACAGGTGCTCTTTCAGCTTCTTCATTGACTCTTGTCTCTGCTTTGCCAATTTCAAGTGGTGGTACTGGGTTGGGCACATCTGGTGTAGCCAACCAGATTCTGGGCATGAATAGTTCTTCATCAGCCTTAGAATATAAAACATTAATTGCTGGTGCAAATCTATCAATCGTCCATGGATCTGCAACTGTAACACTTAATGTTGTTGGGGCCGGTATTTCATCACTGAATGGATTGACTAATTCTACTCAAACATTTACTACTGGAACATCTGGAACAGAATTTAATATTGTATCTATTGGCTCAACTCATACATTCAATTTACCAGCGGCAGGTTCAGGTTCATCAGGTGTAATTACTACTGGAACACAAACTATAGCAGGTGCCAAGACATTCACTGGCAATACTGTATTTTCAAGTAGTACAAATTCTACATCTTCTACATCTGGGGCTGTCCAAATAGCGGGTGGTTTAGGTGTAAGTGGCAATGTATATGTGGGAACAGGATTAAGTGTTGCCGGATCCGTGACATTAAGGAGTGGCATTTCATCAACTGCGGGTGCACCTCTTTATATAACAGCAGGAACTAATCTAACATCTCCTGAACCTGGAGCCATAGAATTTGATGGTTCATATTTATACTTCACGCCTTCAAATGTAAGAAAACAAATATCTAGTATTGCTTTATCTGGATCAGCACCAACAGGAGCAAATGCGGGAGATTTTTGGTGGGATGCAACTAGTGGTGTTTTAAAAATTTATTATGATTCATATTGGGTTGAAACCACTGGCACAGATATTTATACTGCTATTTCAGAACAAGTTTTGTCAATTAATGATACTACTAATTCTACATCATCTACTTCAGGAGCTTTAATAGTCAAGGGTGGTATTGGAGTAAGTGGCAACTTAAATGTTGGTTCTGGGTTAGGTATTTCTGGCTTAACTACACTTACTTATACTTCAGAAAGATTAAGTACCAAGACATCTGCTACTGGAACTGTAAATCATGATTTAACAACAGGTGCAATATTCTATCACAGTTCAATGTCGAATAACTTTACGGCAAATATTACAAATGTTCCAAGTACAGATGATAGAGCTATTGGTGTAACATTAGTTTTATCACAAGGTGGTACTGCTTATATGGTGACAGCACTTCAGATTGATGGCAACGCGCAAACGATTAAATGGGTCAACAATTCAGTGCCTTCAGGAGCTGCAAATAAAGTTGATGTAGTTGGTTTCAGTTTGATTAGGACTGGATCTTCCTGGACAGTTTTAGGACAATATTCTACTTACGGATAAAAAGATGCCTATCAATACATTTTCTAGCCAACATAGGCCGTTAAATAGGATTTTTTCTACTGACATACTTGTCAGCTCTGGATTAATTTGTCATTTAAAAACTGCACCATCATCAGGATCTACATGGACTGATGATATTGGAAATAGCAACGCGTCATTAGCAAATTCTCCAACATATTCTAGTGACAATGGTGGGTATATATCATTAAATGGCTCTAATCAATATATTGTAACTTCAACATCTTTGAACGCTCAAATTAGTGGAACATCACCTAATAAATCTACTGCACAATCAATTTTTATTTGGTGTTACCCTACTGAGCAAGGAGTTATAGTGTCTGAGATAGGACAAGCTACTATAAATACAGCTTGGCACGATTCGAACATTGAAATGTTGAGTACAGGAGTTATTTGTTTTAGTGTTTGGCACGGGTCGCTTTCAAACAAGGTTTCTAGTACATCAAAATCTTTCAATTCTTGGTATTACTTAGGCTGGACTTACTCTGGAACTACATTGACTGCATACATAAATGGAGTATCAGTTGGGACAGCAACTTTAACAAGGCAAGCTCCTTTCAATGGTGGCTATAATTTACACTATGGTTTAGGCGCAATAGACGGGACAAATATGGGTGATGGCAGTTATTGCGCCATGAGAGTTGGAGGTTTCCAAGTGTACAATAGAGGATTAACAGCTACTGAAGTAGCAAGGAATTATAATAGTAATAAAGCAAGATATGGGTTATAATTTAAATGGCAAACATTGATTTTCCACCAGGTGCTATAAATGGCACTACACATACACAAAATGGCAAAACATGGGTTTACGATGGTACATCCTGGTCATTAGTAGCTAGTATTATACCTGATGCCTCCACGACAGTAAGCGGTTTAGTTAATACTTCAACGCAATCTTTTAGTGGAGATAAAAAATTTGTAAATAATTTAGATATTGTAGGCGGATTAGGCGTTACAGGTTCAGTTTATTTTGCATCTGGCCTTGGGATAAGTGAATCAGCAAATATAGGAGGAGGCCTTGGAGTAACAGGGACTTCTTTATTTAGAAATACTGTTACTATTCAATCTGGCGGATTAGGCGTTACTGGGCAATCGATATTCAGAAGCAATGTTGAAATACAATCAGGTGGTTTAGGAGTTACTGGAGGAATCGGTGTTACTGGTGGAGTTACAGTTACTGGATCAGGAATTGCTATCAATTCGGGCGGCTTAGGCGTTACTGGACAATCGGTATTCAGAAGCAATGTTGAAATACAATCAGGCGGTTTAGGAGTTACTGGTGCTTTAAATACAAGCTCAAGTCTTGGTGTACAGGGAACTGGTAATTTTGCTGGCGGCTTGGGTGTTACAGGGACTTCTTTATTTAGAAATACTGTTACTATTCAATCAGGCGGAATTGGAATAACAGGTCAATCTGTATTCAGAAATAATATTGAAATTCAATCAGGTGGTTTAGGAGTAACTGGAGGAATTGGAGTAACTGGTGGAGTCACAATTACTGGTTCAGGATTGGCTGTTGTTGCTGGAGGTTTAGGAATTACTGGACAATCAGTTTTTCGCAACAATGTTGAAATACAATCAGGAGGGCTGGGTGTAACAGGTGGAGTTACGATTACAAGTTCTGGATTGGTGATTAATTCTGGCGGTTTAGGAGTAACTGGTCAATCAGTATTTAGAAACAATGTTGAAATACAATCAGGCGGCCTGGGTGTTACAGGTGGAATAGGTGTTACAGGTGGAGTTACAATTACTGGGTCAGGATTAACCGTTAATGCAGGTGGGCTTGGTGTAACTGGCGCCTCTATATTTAGAAATACTGTCACTATTCAATCAGGTGGTATTGGTATTACAGGACAGTCAGTTTTTAGAAATAATATTGAAATACAATCAGGCGGATTGGGAGTTACCGGTGGCATTGGTGTAACTGGTGGAGTCACGATTACTGGCTCAGGTTTGGCTGTATTAGCAGGTGGAATTGGAATTACAGGCCAATCGGTATTCAGAAACAATGTTGAAATACAATCAGGTGGGATAGGTGTTACAGGTGGAGTTACAATTACTGGGTCAGGATTAACCGTTAATGCAGGTGGACTTGGTGTAACTGGCGCCTCTATATTTAGAAATACTGTCACTATTCAATCAGGTGGTATTGGTATTACAGGGCAATCAGTATTTAGAAATAATGTTGAAATTCAATCGGGCGGCATGGGCGTAACTGGAGGAATTGGCGTAACTGGGAGAATCACTATACATGCAGGTGGTTTAGGAGTCACAGGCTCTGCTGTATTTAATTCCTCGATATCCGCAGGTTCATTATCGTTGTCAACTCCTTTGTCTTTATCAAGTGGCGGAACTGGTTTGGGTTCTACATCATTAGCTAATTATATATTAGGAACGGACAACAGCAGTCTTGGCCTAGAATACAAACAGATTATTGAAGGTAGTAATATTACTATTACTCACAATACTAACTCAATAACGATAGCAGCGACTAGTGCTTCAGCAACTCCTGGAGGACCTAATACTGCTATTCAATATAATGGCTCTGGTACTTTAGCAGGCACTTCTGCCTTCCTGTGGGATAATTCAAGCCAAAGAATAGACATTAAAAACACCAATGTCATAGGCACAGGGACAACAACAGGTTTTTCATTGCAAAATAGCACTGCTTCTACAGTCAG
>JACCDO012319249.1_pt1 | contig 12532 bp, 8 predicted proteins | sample 7446101 | NCBI WGS metagenome assembly JACCDO01 (sample SAMN15323440, study PRJNA562643) | freshwater metagenome | isolation source: river surface water | place: USA:Blue River Watershed | collected 2017-08-16 | reverse complement strand
TGATTCCCGTATATTCGGCATTCAATGGATTTGCCATTTATAAAACCTCCAAATTTGTAAACTGTTCATATAGCTCAAACATAGACTTAGATATGTTTCCAGATGACAGTATTAATAAACAAATTGAATTATTGGGTGTAGACGTGATTCCCCACTTAAATAATGATTGTGAACATCGAAAATTTCATTTGGAAGCCATTAAGAAAAATGGCGCAAAAATAATGATATCGACCAAATCGTTGTTTGCCAAGTTCAATAATCCGCCGCCCAATTTGAGAGGTCCTGCATAAATATACCCCGATTGGAGTATAACAAATACTGTATTTCAATATATTAAATAATATAAATATATATAAAAACAAAACGCCAAAATAAATTACAAATATGGCGGACAAAAGTTCTATTAATAAGGCATTTAATACCCTTTTATTCAGTTTTTTGGATGATATTATTACTATTTTTCCAGAACAAGAAGACATTGCTACCGCAAAGACGTCCATGATGTCATTCAAACAAATGAACCCAACACTTTTAATTAAGTCATGGTATAAAATGGTTTATGTGCCATACGCAAATGTTATTAATGCAGGAGATGTGTCCTTCTTTTTCGACAAGGATTACAGTGCCGATTTACAAAACGTGCCGAATGGCAAGGAGTTGATGAAAATGATTGATAAAGTGCGCGGCCCGATTCGTTCCATGGACGATACGAACCGTGGTCATTGTGCCGAATATATTTTAAAGTTGAGCAAGTTGTCAGAAATGTATAGCTCTATGTAATCCAACCATTGTCATATTGGGTTTTATCACCTTTATTTTTCATATGTATTTGCATAATACATATGACTTTTGCGATTATGATTTCGCATATTTTTACACACATTCGGTGAAAATATATTCATAATTATTCAACAAATATTTTATTTCATGTGGGTCTTTCTGGTCAAAATACTTTTTCACAATATGCTTTGTTATTAAAGTCGGGGTTTTACGATTCAACGAACTGATATAATAAAGTTGATGTATTTGTTCAATGTGTGTTTTATATTTAACCGGCAATTTGTCAGCAGATTTTGTGATGTAATATGCGATATACATTTCATGTACGGTTCGAATAAACCAATCGTATAAATGTTTTATTTCGTAAAAATCGCGTTTACGTGATGGCATATGTTTCAAGTACTCGTCTTGCTTTCCAATACGCTGTAAACATAAATATTGATATTTCGTTAGTTCATTTAATTCGGCGCTTCGTTTCATTAATTTATATTCATTTGTTGAAATGGTCGTCTGCAACCCAGTTTGATTATTGGTCAACACCCATTTTTTCGGCACAAATGTATACAGCACGTCTTCAGCTAACTCTGCATATGAATTGCCGATAATACACGGTTTAGGAAAACATATTACCCCGTTCACGTCTGCAAATACAGGCCATGACTCATACTCACTCTGTGGTATAGGTAAAATCAAGTTCGACTCTTGTATTTGATATACCGCTAATAAATATAATGATGATTGAAATGTGCTTTGTGTCCTGATCGCGAACGTATAACAATAGTTTTTAGGCAATATTTCTAAAATAGCCAGTTTGTTTAACGGTTCCACTATATTTCCCTGCATAGCAATAATAAAAGCATGTTCGTCTATGTGCGGTATTATATATTCGTTCTTTGATACCAGTGGAGTTAATCGCCATGACAATATGCGATTATCATAATACAGTTGCAACAATCTACCGTCAATATATTCGTGCATGACTATGTGGTCTAATGACGGATATAATGTTTTGAATTTGGACATCGTTATAGTCTTTGGCGGGGCGAATGCCAACAGTTTACGTTCGGGTAAGGCTACAACAGTTGACCTGTACATTCCCGTATCCATATCATCGTTACATAATACATCTTCATCGTAATACAGTGTATTATATACTTTCCCGTTATATACAGATATTTGTTGTTGTATTTTGTCGGACTGAACAATTGTGGATATATGAAACATGGTTCGCATTTTTTATGTTTGGTAGTGCGTAATAGAAATACGTAAGAGTTATCTTTAACTTATTTTGAATTACCCATGTTGATGATATACAAATGTCGTTTTGTGCAAATATAATTTAGATACATAATATATATTTTACTATTCCAATATGGATATGTCAATCGCGGATAAAAATGAAACACCCAGTGAATTATACCAGCGAACATTTGAATCCGTACCCCAAAGGGGTACTCAATACAAATCTGTAACTGGTAACTTAGTTGAAAATTCATCCGCAGAGCGGATTGAATTATTCAACGGTGTAAACACGTCTATCACTTTGGAATTGGGTGATATCATTGAGGTGATTTCGCCCGCCAATGATGCCTTGCATGAAAATTCATTGTATATCAAATACATTGATAATCAGCATATTCGATTGATAAATGTTGCAACTTTAAAAGAAGTGCAGTTGAATATAGATGAATCCGGGAATTTGACTGACGAATCGATCATACAAATCAATCTATTGAGCCGAAGCGAAGATAAGGGATATGCTCGCCAAAATCATTTATTACCTAAAACATGGATTACAATTCATGTTGGCGGAGAAATACCCACGGCCATTACCGGAGAAATCACGAATCTAGAAGAAGATATGATTGAGTTGATTACTTATCCTGAGTTAAAGACGATTTATATTGATTTTAAATATCAGGGAATCCCGATTGATATACCGATTGAAAAGATTCTTATTCGTGAAAAACCCGCATCGTTGAAATCTGTCGGTTCTCTTTCTAAAATAAAACAGGGTCTAGAAGAAGGTGAGGAATATGAAATACCGGACGAAGAATTTGCATCGATTGAGTTTACAGATAGCGGTGAATCCGTCATTCAAATTCCAGAAGGCAAATCACTTGAGCCGGGAATTCGCGAAGTATTACATGATTTATATATTGATGCCGATACGATTACCGCGGACGGAGAAGATTTGGGTGAAATTTCCCAGGTAGTTGAAGTATCCGAGCGCGAACAACGATATGGCATTGATATACAGGTCAATGATATGATGGACGAGTTGCTTTCTACTATACCGAATCAAGATAGAACAAAGCGTGTCATGGATAATATTCACAACTTAATTGAAAAATACAAATTTCTTCGACAACAGTTCTCCCATTTTGACGCAAATCAAAATATATATGATGTTAAAAAGAATGGTCCTTTTTATAAGCCACTCGTGAAACATATTATGAAAATGGATATGCAATTGAAATGGCTTTTGCCTGTAGTAAAACTTCGTCGCAAATTATACGACATTAATAATAGTGCCGAGATTGCGGATATTGTAAGTGAACGATCTGTAGAGTCGCTTAACCAGATTCAAACTATACAGACGAATTATTATGTACGCAATGCAGATGATGCGGCAAATGACTATTCGTTAATGCAGAAGCGCATACATGAACTGATGAATCCGGTTGAATCGAATGAAGAAGAATGTATTTATAGTACACAAGTATTAGCGGATATTGATGCTGTTGTAGACAATTTGGACGATTTTAATAGCACGGTATATACAAAGTCGGGTGTATCGAAGCGTCAATATGTGATACAGCGTTACAATCTGGGTTTAAGCAAACTGGATAATCAGTTATTGAAAAGCGGTAAGACCATTTACACCCGAGCATCGATGACGCCAAATGATACAGTTTGTGTCAAATCATTTGTCACATTACCTGCACCCGTTGTTCGGTTCTCCACACTTCTACTGCCATCCACATCTATGTTAGATAGAGCATCGTTACATCAACAATACTTTTTGTTATTTCGAACGCTGCGTAAAAATACGGATATTATTCCGCATATTATTAACGATTTTGACAAAGAGCTCGATTATGAAAAGCTGGAAGCAGACACCAAAAAAAATTTGTTGGATGGATTTCACGAATTTATATTAGGAGATGCCGAACACATGGAAAAGCCCGAACGATTTGAGAAATTTTTGGAGAGTTTCATACCCCAAACACGCATGGTAATCAAGATTTTCCGCAAATATATCAAGAATAAACTGTCGTTTACGAGTGTTGTTCAACAATTGGAGCCTTTTATGATTCATACCGATGATATTACGTATGCCCAATATAAAGAAATCCGTTTTTTCATAAAAGAACAAATCAAGCAATTAAAAATACAATTGGGTCAGCAGTCTGTACAATTCGATAAAATAAAAAACATGAAATACAATGTAGTATCCAATCCAAATATCATATTGCGACTTTTGGCGGAAAAGAAGGACATTGCCGATTCGTTTTTCCAAGTGTATGATTTAATCAAACCTGAAAGCAAAAATATGGCATCATTATCACCACATGAAATGTTAGTTCGCATGATAAACATGGATAATGGAACTTTATACATGGATGCAATTACATCTATATTAATTTCACTGATTACACCGAGCTCTCTCATGGATATCATAAATGAACCCGTTATAGATGAGATGACAGATGCAGAACGAGTTAAATCTGTTGACTGTATGACTCGTTTTTTAGCAAAGAAATACACCACTGTAAAAGATTTGCAAAAAGATAACAACGTCGATACTATTTATGTTGATAAGGAATTTGATGATACTCCCTACGAAATTTTAGAAAAATACAAAGACGAGCAAAAGAAATTATCACCTGATGTATTTGTGGAATTTTTGACCGAAAATTTGATTCAACGCCATGGCTCGGCAAAAGAACAAGCACCTGCACTGGCCAAAACCATCATTGCCAAGAAGAGGGAGGTCGTGGACGGCAACTATGCAATATTGGAAATAAAACCGCATCTAAAAGAAGGCATTGATGAGTCAAAATTAACGGAAACCGAGCTAGAATCAATAAAAGCTGAAGCCGACATACGTAAAAAAGTACAATATTATCGTCGGTTAAAAAACAATTGGGTCGTTGATACTGACGTACAACAATCGTCTTTTATAGACACTCGCTCATTGTTTTGCAATATAAGTAAAGATTGCTATTACAATAGCAAAAATAAAATATGTGATACGCCCGAAAACGCACGTATTCGCATGAAAATGACTACACAAACCGAAATGAAAAACGAATTCGATAAACGTTACCAAATGACGGTAGATGAATTCGAAAAAGAATTAAAAACTAAGTTGGCCTATCATATTAAAATATTAAAACGTAACAATATGTTACGCGAAATACGGGCGCTTAAGCCAAATAATTTGGCTCATGAACTAGGTAAGCTGATAAAAAAAGAAGAAATAATAACATCACCTCATGTAGAATTAAGAGAACTCATCCTGGGCCAAGACGATTTCATCAAAAAACAAACGGATATTTGTCAATTTGTGAAGCAATATGGACGAGCTCCCATGGTAGAACAGTTGAACGAATCCCCACATTGGTTTTACTGTATAAATACGAATGTGAAATTGTTCCCCATGTCGATTTACGAACTGGCCACTACCTTCGTTTCCGGTGGAAATTACCGAAAAAAGCAAGACGAAATCTGCGCGAAACTGGGTGTAATGAGTGACGACGGTGATTCGATTGTAGACAAAGAGAGTGGGTATGTGATTCGTAAGATTGATTTTAGTGAAGAAGAAGGATTTGATGAATCTGGATATCGAATTACTTCACATGCAATCCTAGAAAAAGACCTCGGCGAAACACTCATCGCAAAAAAAACACAGCCGGTATACGATAACGAACTTACCGAAATGATTCATAATATTGCCTCTACATTAACCACTCGAGTAAATGTGCCCATCGACAATATGGAATCATTCATTTTACGCGTGTCAAATGAGTTGATTGATAAACATATGTTAACCGAATCTGCTTATGCACGCAAGTCAGAAGCCATGGTTAAAAAAGCGGGAAAGAAATTGGGTCCATATGAAAATTATCGACATGAAACTATTATTATGATCGTGAGTTCAGTTGTATTTATTGGCATACAAACCGCAATTCCGTCGTTCTCTGTTTCGCGTGTTTTTCCCGGATGTGTAAAGTCGTTTTCTGGGTATCCCATGAGCGGCATCGAAGACCTTACTGGAATTCAATACATGTCGTGTGTTGTGAATAAAGTGAAAAGCTCTATCAAACCATGGGACTCGTTACAGAAATTCACAGTAGAGAAGATACATGCTCGTATGAAGGATATTATTGAGAACTATATTATGAAAAGAAATGACATTGAGGAATTATATACATCAAAGCGACAGTTTTTGGTGTTGAATCCGGACATTTCCGTACCCGAAGAACATAATATTTCGAAGTGGCACCATTTTATGCCTCCAGTTACCCAATATTCGGTGGTGAATACACTGCGACCTATATCAGGTGACTTTAAAACAGAACTTTTGGAAACAATCAAGAAGGGTAATGCATCACAAAATGAAATGATATCTCTTTTATCTAGTCGTATTAATGCGTTTGGTTATGGAATTATCGAACTTGTAAATAAAATCGTAAAAGATAAAGACATGTTACTACAAACATCTAGTCAAGTGCCTTTCTTAGAAAACGCGTGCTGCAATGAGTCGATTGATTTAACACGACCCATGATTTATTTTAATGAAGAAGACAATAATATTAAGGTTTTGTTACAAAAAGTGCGCGCCATGACTAATTTCAAGCAGAATATCCGCGAAATCACATATTGCCCGTCATTCTTTCACACCGAATCAACACGATTAATCCATCCAGATATTCCAACTGGCCGATTAGAAGAAAACATTTATGCCGCGATTATTTATTATTGTAATTTCGATAAAAAACTTCCTATTCCTGACGACTTAACATCTATATGCAGCGAAAAGCCTCCACAATATAAATCCACGTGGTCGATTTTGGAGAAGATGGAGTTTATGAAACGAAACGGAAAACAATACAATGTAGATACATTGAACCAACTCATGACCATTGTCAATCAGCGAAATATTGTTCCACTGGAATATGACCACCCAGTCAATGTAGTGCATGGTCTGCAAGAATTCATTGAGCATTTGGACCGCGTAGATTCGACCGTGTTTGATGAACGTTTGCGCACCCATCTTCGTTCGGTAGTGAATGAATACAATCCTAAACAAATGCACGACACCGCATCGGTTGCACACGACAATTTAACAGATTATTTACTAACATGCAATCAGCGCATGTACCGGAAAATTATGCAATTCTTTGACGATTATGGAAATATGTCAAATACCGAATATGCACATGTGCGCGACTATTTGGCAAATATTTCTCGATGGGCCGCAGATAATCAACGTTCCGGAAAGGAAAACACGTATGATAATGGTCTATACATTGTTACACAATATATACAGAATTTGATTGTCATGTTCTCGAAAGTCTATCCTGAATTGCTAATCAACAATGCGTCTGCATATAAATACATACCTCAACACTGGGGGTTGGCAGATGACCACATTACCGATATTGAGACGTTTTTAAATAAATATCATAGCAAGATGGAAACCTTCCGCGGTGATGTAACTATTATTCGCATATTACAAGAAGTGTCGGCTCAATTGGTTGATATGAATTTATTCATAAAATCCATTCCAGTGCAAACGGATATTCAGCGCGAAATTGTCAATGAAAAGGGAGAGAAACAGGTGATTTCATTTTATTCTTTATTTGGAAAAGAAACACTATATTTGCTATTTACACATTGTTTGTACACCTTACTGTGTGAGTATATTAACATAAGTGATGAGCCAAATATTATTCGTGCAGAGAACCAAGAAATGAAAATGAAACGTAGAGAACATAATGCAGCAGTTATGGATGTTCCTGCAAATATGGGCGCAATTGCATCTACACCAATAGACGACGATTCGAATGTTTTGACAGAAGTACAAATATACACAGATACTGAGAACATGGATTTGAAAACAAAGGTCGCTTCTTTATTGCATGCATATTTACAAGTCGAAATGAACAACAAAAAAGAGACCAATTACTCATATGCGGATGTGATGAAGAAAGTGAACATGGCAAAAGAACGCGAAAAGAAAGGATTCACTGATTATTTGGGTAAAATGAGTCCCGAGGCAAGAAAGGCAGAAGAATTATTGAAGAAATATCGTCTAGGTAAATGGAACGTTGGGCAACAGCGCGGTTTAGTTTATTATGATAAAGAGACGTATACAAGAGAACGTGGTGAAATGTTAGCTCAATTGAGTGAAGATGTTGCCGGAAATGTACATGATGTAGTGAATGAAATGCGACGCGAAATCTATGATATGGAAAAAGAAGATGAAGCCGATGCAAATAATGCAGAAGATATGGAAGCCATGGATATTCGCGGTCTCGGTGATGACTATGCAGATGGTGTTTATTATGAAGAAGACCGAGCGGAAGAATATGAGTAATTCGATAATCTGTGTTGTCGCAGTTAAGTAAATATAATAAAAACTACAATATTTTTATTATACATTGATGAATCTATTATGCACACATGCTTTGTGTCCCTTGTCAATAATGACTTAATATTTGATTAAATATCTTAATACCACATACGGTTGCATATTGTTGTGTGGTAAACCTGAACCAGTAGAGTTGGTATTAAATGGACCTAAATTATTTCGGTCAGTAGTTGCCGCAGATGATTCATCCTGATGTGCGCTATTCGTGTCATATGCGCCTGCATCCGGATTTTCCCGTCGTATTAAACTATGAGTATGCGCCGGCATTTCACCCACAGTCAACGTGTGATTTTCTTCACCATCTTTTGCGCCTAAACTTCGTGCAGTTAGCCCGGGACCAGGACCAGCACCAATACCCACACGCCCTCGCATATCCGGAATATTGAAACTTAAATCCGCACCACCATATGTATATCCAATCGCACTAAATAAATCCGCATGCATAACGACCGTTAATGTTCGCCCATCGCAATCAAACCATCCAGCAGGTTCATTGATTGCAGCAGATTGAATAATGGTTCCAGCTGGTATTAAAACGTAATTATTTAAATAAAAATTACCAGTCGCATAATAGCTGCGTGCGCGCATATCTCCGCCAATCGTAAGATTTCCACAGATATCTAAGTTACCTCCAATGGTTTGATTTCGGTCAACATGCAAATCGCCATAACGAATGTGCGGATTGGTAAAATTAGCAAGGCGAACATCGTACATAACATTACGGCTCACCTCTCTACGTTGGGCTCTCATGTAAGACATTTTATACTATGGAATATAGATATATTATTATTTTACACCATTGATTAAATTTATTAAGTAAAGAAAATGCGCGATAATATAATATTCGGGTATTATATTATAAATAAGGACAAATATGGATACAATGAAAGCATTTGTACATAACAATAAGGTCAATGTCGCGGTTTTGATGTTTGTGTTTTTGGCATTTGCAATTCATTACAATCAACCAACCATGTTGTATACGGAAGATGGCGGCTTCCGCGAATTCGGCGTTGGTTATTTACATAAGACTGTGTTCCCTATATGGTTAGTTATTTTGTTGTTGGCCATCTTTTGTTATTATTCGGTTCTCTATTATTTAGCGTACATGTGATAATATAATCGTACAAATATATTATATAGTTAATCCATTGAACGAAGTCATGAGCTTTCCTCAATTAATTGAGAACAGTGCCAGTTATTATTTACAACAAACGTTGCAAAAATGTCATGAAACTAGGGTGAATTTCTATTATTATGTTCTCAACATATCGGTTCTCTTGGTGTTCACATTAATTGTCGGCTATACATTGTATTATTGTTACACACATAAACCGAATGATTATGAACGACATCAAAAAATGTTGAAGGACCAGGAGTATGTAGTATCAAAGATTCGATATTATCAAGAAGAAAATAAGCAAAAACGAGAACAAAATTCTTCATATATAACCGATTTACCGTTTATTCAACCATAATATATATATTATTATTATAATATATACGTGCATCATATGAATATCATTCGCGGACAAAGAGAACATGTTTTGACTCAAAATAATACAGGTAATATTCAAATACGCAATGTTCTCGAAAAAACAAACAAACGTATTGAGATTCTAGAGTTTAAGGAATCTTTGCATGGAGATTTAGATTTCACTATAGTGAAAGAACTCGGGTTTGGATTGTTGCGCGAGATTATTATTAAGGAAGGAGATGTAACTAGTATAACAAATATACCTGCCGGAATAAAAAAACTCACATGTAACAACAACTTATTGATCTCATTGGAGAACCTGCCCGAGTCGTTAGAATATTTGAACGTAAATAACAACTATATTGATGTATTACAAATAGATGATTTAAAAAATCTACAAGTTCTCCATTGTGCATCGAATAGACTCACGAAATTGGCCGATTTACCAGGTTCGATTCAGGAAATTCACTGTGAAAACAACGCATTATTAGATACATTGTATTTGGCTAATGTAAAAAATCTGCAGGTTCTCCATATATCAAATACAAATGTTCATATCATATACGATTTTCCGGAAGGAGTAAACGATTTTGTCATGGAAAATACACCGAGTATTGAATTTCGAAATGCAGCAGGGAACCCTACCGCCGTTCGTAATGCCGATGATGCCGACCAGAAACGCAAAAAGACATATGTCGATGCACTTAACGAATACTTTAAAATGAAAGCAAATTATGAAAAAGATTTGAGTAAAGCAAAACGCACTGTGTATGAAAAGGCTCCTACTAAAAGAATGGGTCGCAATTCAGCGAAAGCAGTGAAAGTGCCTTGTGTAAAATGCAAACGACCGGTGGGAACACAATTTCTAATGAAAAACAATAAATATGTGGCAATATGTGGTGATGTACGAAACCCATGCAATCTAGATATTCAAATTTACAATGGTATGTTCTCGAGATATCAGGATACCATGATGGAATTCAAAACGGAAATTGAAGTGGCAAAACAAAAAATAATATGTGACAAACTCGACGTGCTCTTTAGCTATATTAGCGAAGAACAATCCATCGCAGAATTCAAAAAAGACCTCGACGAATACAATATTAATAATGGAGCGTATAATGAATTCTTGAGCGGTCACAACGAAATCTACAATAATCCAGTGAAAGACGATTTTGTTACAAAGAAAAACGAAGTCATCTTTAAATTAACCGAGTCCGTCCGCGCATTATTGGCAGAATATAAAGACTCGAATAACCCAGAATTATTATCACAGGCGGTTCGTGTACAAGCCGAACAAATCAGCGCAGAAGCCAGAAACTTACGTATGTTAAAATACGAGGTCATGGAAATGGATAAGCGAGAACCGAAAATCGAAAATGAAAATACAATGGTGGTTCTCGACAAGAATTGTCAACTCGATATAAAAACCAAAGGCGAACGCGGTGTATTTGAACACGTATTAGTTCAGCGTCCATGTGTGTTGTCCAAACTAGAATATTCGATTGCCGAGCCACCTAATGTAATCAAATTTGTACACCTTTGAACAATTAAAACCGCACAAAGTGCGGTTCAAGTTCAAAGGAAACGTTCGGGTTGGTTACGCCAACCAGTCGTTCGAACTGCATCGCAGTTCGTGAGCCGATAAATCAATTAAGACGCCCATTGCCCTTCGTGCAATCCGGTGGTGCAGCGGAGCTGCACGACACACAAAGTGTGCGAACTTAAATGTTCATCGGTGTAAAATAATATAGTAATATGAATTGTAATAATACACGTTATTACAATGCAACTAGACGATCTCCCAGTTTGTCCACCACACATTTCAAAATTTATGTATTATTCGGTTATATGGACGATACAAAGCGCATATATTTCGATGATTCATGATTATGCATTGACAACCATGTTACTAGTCGGCGCATACCATACGTATACGCTTTGCAAAACTGGATATAACAATAAACGCATTCGATACATAGATAAATTTATGACTATTGCAGCATTAAGTACAAAGAGTTACATAATATTTACAGAATTCCCAGAAGTATGTAAATATGTATGGGTTACAAATTTAGGTATAACTTGTATTGCCAGTTCCATGAACGAATTAATTGTTACGATGGAACCAATTAGGAACATTACAGACAATGAATTTGCTTATAATGACATATACTATATTACAACGTATATACAAATGTTTTTTATACATCTCTTACCAACTATAACATTTACAATATGTGTAATAATATCTAAGGACGTAACTTAACACTGATTATAATTTGATATACCATCCCATGAAATGCCGTGCATGTTTGCCCATTTCTTCTTTGCACAGTCACCGCTAGTACCTAATGTGTTTTCAGTACTGGCAGAGAAGGTCACTGTGCGATCCGTGAGAGATCCAGACACCGTACCTATATCAAAGTTCGCCGCATCACTTTTTCCGTTAGTATATAAATCTCCAACATTACTTGCCGTTGCCGCGGGTATTTTACACGAAACCATATTGCCGGACATTGTTGATTCCCACAAATCTGGGCATGTATTTTTTACCGGGGGAAATACGGAAGACCCCCCGCCACGTTGGCGATCACTTACCATGCGAGTAC
>JACCDO011393490.1_pt1 | contig 12532 bp, 10 predicted proteins | sample 7446101 | NCBI WGS metagenome assembly JACCDO01 (sample SAMN15323440, study PRJNA562643) | freshwater metagenome | isolation source: river surface water | place: USA:Blue River Watershed | collected 2017-08-16 | reverse complement strand
GCGTCGCGCTGCAGCGAGACCAGTTCCAGCACGCGATCGGCGTCGCGACGCGCAGCCTTCTTGTCCATGCCCGCGAGTTGCGCGAGCAGCGCGAGGTTGTCGCGCGCCGACACTTCGGGATGGAAGCCGGGCCGCTCGATCAACGCACCGATGCGCGCGCGCGCCTCGCGCGGATGCCGCCGCGCATCGATGCCATCGACAACGATGGAGCCCGAGCGCGCGCGCCGCAGCTGCAGGCACAGCCGCATCACGGTCGTCTTCCCCGCGCCGTTGTGGCCAAGGAAACCGTAGCAGTCGCCTTCGTGCACGGTCAGCGACACGTCGCGAACGGTCGCCTTCTTGCCGTAGCCGAATGTGAGCCCGCGCACTGCGAGCAAAGGGCCTCGATCCGACATCCGTCAGCTCCTTACTGGCGTGCTGCCGCCGCCGAGCGTCGGCTCCCACGCGCGTCCGGTGATCAGGCGCGCGCCGCGCGCGAACGCGAAGTACTGCCACGCCCAGCCCACCATGCAGACGATGCGATTGCGGAACCCGATGAGGTAGGCAATGTGGATCAACCACCACATCCACCACGCCACAAAGCCCGTCGCCTCGATCTTGCCAAGGCGGCCCACCGCTGCCGCGCGACCGATCGTCGCGAGCGAGCCCTTGTCGCGGTAGCGGAACGGCAGCGTCGTTTCGCCGCGCAATCGACGCGCTAGGTTTTTCGCGGCCCATCGACCGGACTGGATCGCAGCAGGCGCCACGCCTGGCACTGGCTTGCCCTCAATCTGCAAGCTCATGAGGTCGCCGGTCACGAACACATCGGGATGCCCTTCAATCGACAGATCGGGCTTCACGACGACGCGCCCCGCACGATCCGTCTCCGAACCCAGCGTCTTGCCGAGCGGCGACGCGGCAACGCCGGCAGCCCACAACACGACGCGCGCGGAGATGCGTTCGTCGCCGACTTGCACGCCGTCCTTATCGATAAGGGTGACGCGCGCGCTCGTGCGCACCTCGACGCCCATCTGCAGCAACGCTTCTTTGGCCTTCTGCGACAGACGCGGCGAATACGGCGGCAGCACGCGATCGCTGCCTTCGACGAGCACCACGCGCAAGCTGCGCGGATCGAACGTGCGAAAGTCCTTCGCGACGGTCTCGCGTCCGATCTCCATGAGCGCGCCTGCGAGCTCGACACCCGTCGGACCGGCTCCGACGACGACGAACGTGAGCAGCTTCTTGACCTTCTCCGGATCGTGCTCGCGCTCCGCAGCTTCGTATGCCGACAGCACGCGACGGCGCACTTCGAGAGCATCCTCGACCGTCTTGAGTCCAGGAGCCCACGGCTCCCACTCGTCCTTGCCGAAGTAGCTGTGCGTCGCTCCCGTCGCGACGATCAAGTGATCGAACGGCACCTCGTCGCCGTCTTGCAGCACGACGCGCTTTTGCGCGAGATCGATGCGATCCACGCGTGCGAGGATCGTGCGCGCGTTCTGCTGGTTGCGCAGCACGCTGCGGATCGGATACGCGATGTCGCCAGGATTGAGCGCCGCGGTCGCAACCTGATAGAGCAACGGCTGGAACAGGTGATGATTGCGCCGATCGATCAGCGTGATCTCGCAGGACTCATGCTTGAGCGCGCGCGCAGCAGACAGTCCTGCGAAACCGCCGCCTAGGATCACGACCTTGGGCAACGACGACGTTGGCGCGATGGATGCTGCGGTCATGGGAGAAGATCCTTCAGTTGCTGTGCTCGCTGCGAAGGCGTTGCGCTCTTCGCAAAGGCAATCGCACACCACACGCGGGCTGCGCGAATGTCCGATGCGGCATAGGCGAGGAGTCCGAGTTCCGCAGCTTCCTCGCCGCGCACCGTGTCCGGTTCCAGTAGATGCGTCGCGACCTTGGGGAACGTCACGCCCTGCGGCCCCACCATGCGCAACGTCGCGCCCGAGGCATCTTGCGCGAGCACGCGCGATGGCACGCCATCGATCGCAATGCGCACGGAGCGCCCCTTGAGCGTCCATTCCATGCCAGGCGGCGGCGCAGCAACTTGCGCATCGCCGACCAATGGCGACCACCCGAGCGCATCCGTGCGCGCGCGCAGCATCGACGCGCTGCGCTCATCTTGCGCGACGCCGCTTTGCTCCAGGGCTGCGAGCGCCGCATGGAACTCGCCTCGCTGCACGCAGCCGACGATTTGCTCGACGCGCTCTGCGATGTCGCGATCGCGTGCATCGCGCGCGCCGCGGCGATCCGCATCGGCGACCCGCACGGTTTCCGCAGCCTTGGTCTCGGCCGCGGCCGCTTGCACGACCTTCTCGATGCGTTCTCCCGTTCGCGGCGGCGTCACGGAATCCGCGGGCAAGGCTTGAGTGTCTTCGCTGCTCCACAGCCCCATGCCGCGCCCGCAAAACGCGAGGCTCACGCCCGCGCCGAGCACGAGCAGGAACCGTAGCGGGATGAGTCGGAGGAGCGGCATCGCGGCGATTGTGGCGAAGAGCAGGCGACGCGGCTACAGCGCGCAGGCTGCGAGCGCATCGGCGCCGCGGAGCCTTGCCCACTGCGCCGCCGTCTGCTCGAGCCGCAGCACGCTGTCTTCTTGGACAAACTGCGGCAGTTCAGCGCGCGGCACCCAGCGCAGCGCCTTCGACTCCTCGGAGAGGACCAGTTCCTGGCCCGGCGCGCAGCGGAACAAGAAGCGGACGTCCCAGTGCAGGTGCTCGGGCTCGTCCTTGCGAGCCGGGATCGCGTGCACGTCGAGGTCGAGCGGAATCAGCTCGCCGCGCGGGGCAAGCAACTCGAATCGCTGCATGCCCGACTCCTCCTGCGCCTCGCGCAGCGCCGCGAACTGCACGCGCCCTTCGCCATCGACGTGGCCGCCGAGCTGCAGCCAGCGATCGAGCTTTCGATGATGCGTGAGCAAGCACGAGCCAGAATCCGCGGACCAGATCCACGCCGATGCGGTGATGTGCCCGGGCTCGCACGTGCGCAGAAGGCAGTCTTCGCGCGACGCGACGAACGCGAGGAAGCGCTCGGCGATCGCGCGCGACTCCGAAGAACGCTGCGCATAGCGCTGCAGAAGGCCGGTCAGTTCTCGTCGGTGCATGCGAGGTCTCGCACAAGCGTGGGGTAGTCGATCTTGCCGTTCTGCGTGTGCGGCAACTGCGGCAGCACGTGGACTCTCGACGGCAGCATGTAGGCGGGCAACCGTGCGCGGCATTGGCGCAGGATGCGCTGCGGCAGTTCGCGATCGGCAGGATCGCCGCTGACCGCGACGATGATGCGATGGCCCGACGCGCCCGCGTCTTCGCCGAACACCGCAACTTCGCCAACGCCTGCGCAACCGGCGATCGCCGCCGCGACCTCGTCGGGCGAGATGCGATGGCCTTGCGCCTTCAGCATGCGGTCATTGCGCGCAACGAAGTAGAGCAGCCCCTCCTCGTCGCGGCGCACGATGTCGCCGCTGTAGACAACGGTGCCAGCGATGCCGCGCGGATCGGGCCGAAAGCGCTGCGCAGTGGCGTCAGGGCGATTCCAGTAGCCGAGCGCCACGAGTGCGCCGGCGTGCACGAGTTCGCCAGTGCCCGCGCCTTCGATCACGCGTCCGGTCGACGGATCGACGAGCAGCAGTTCGACGCCAGGCAGAGCCTTCCCAAAGCTGTCGGGCCGATCGTCGATGCGCACTGGATCGAGGAACGCGCTGCGGAACGCCTCCGTCAGCCCATACATCGCAAACACCTGCACATGCGGCCAATGCGCGCGCAGCACGCGAAGGTCGTCGATGCCAAGCCGCCCGCCGCTGTTCGTGATGTAGCGCAGCTTGGCGCCATCCGAATCCGCGATCGCGGAGGACGACAGCCCGCGCGCGCATTCGTGCCACAAGGACGGCACGCCCGCGAGGCCCGTCGGCTGCACTGTGCGCAGCAGCGACGCGAGTTCGCCGAGGCCCAAGAAGTCCGCCGCCGTGATGCGACAGCCCGCATGCAACGACGACAGCAGTTGGTTGAGCCCGTAGTCGAAGCTGAACGGCAGCAGCGCGAGCACGTGGTCTTGCGACGAGAGACCGAGGTAACCCGCGACGATGCGCGCGCCGCGCACGAGGTTCTGCTGGCTCTGGATCACGCCCTTCTGCAGGCCCGTGCTGCCGCTCGTGTAGAGCAGGATCGCAGGGGCTGCTGCGTCAGGGCGCAGCGGCCGATCGCTTGCCTCGGCAACCGCGTCGAACGGCTCCCACATGGGATCCGCGGGATGCGCGCCCACCGAGAACACGCGGCGACCCGCGAGCAATCCTCGCTGGTCCGCGAGCAACGCGCCCTTCGTGGCGCTCGTCACGACGGCCCACGGCGCGCAGTCCGCGAGCACGTGCGCTACCTGCGCATCCTTGAGCTTGGGATGGATCGGCACCGCGATGCCGCCCGCTACCGCAGCCGCCAACAACGCGACCACTTCGTCGACGCAGCGATGGAGATGGATCGCCAACCGATCGCCGCGCGCAAAACCGCGCGCGAGCAACGAGCGCGCAGCGGACTCGACGCGCACGAGCAGAGCCTGCGCAGAGATGGCTTCGCCGCCGACGCAGAAGAAGGGCTCTGCGCCGCGCAGCCTCGCTGCCCGTTGGAGCAGGATGAGCAGATCCTCGCCGCCGTCCGTCACTGCCGCCGCTGGTCCGAGGCGGCCACGACCACGGGCCGCCAGAAAAGGAGCGGGCCCGCCGGCGTGCGCCGACGGGCCCGTTTGGTATCCCGGACGGGATTTGAACCCGTGTTACTGGAATGAAAATCCAGTGTCCTGGGCCGGACTAGACGACCGGGACCCGAGTTGGGGCCGGGGATGCTAGAGACGACTTCGGCGCGTGCAAGCGGTCGCTGCGCAAAAGTCCGCCGGGGCGGCGGTCACGGCAGGTTGGCGTTGCAGAAGACGCCGTAGGCGAGCGAGCGACGCTCCACGAACCCGAGCAGCAGGCGCGCGCCAGATTGCCGCAGCGCGAGGCCCGCTTGGTTGGACGCGCCATCGCCGAACAGTTCCGCCGGCCGCCACGTCGAGCCACGGTTGACCGAGGTCGCAAACACGCCGCGCACACTGTCCGTTTGCGCATCACCTGACAGCCACGCGACGGTCACGTAGTCCCCCACCCCCGTGATGCGGGGTGACGACACCGGGACCGCGCCCGCGTCGAGGCGCGTGCGCGCCGGGAATGACCCGCCGGAGTCGCTGCTGCGCGCGATGCGCACCGCCGTGCCGTCGGTCGTGTAGAGCACGTAGACGCGATCGCCGGATGCATGGACCCGCGGTTCCGCGGGCACGCCATCCTCGGTGCCGCGCACGAGCACTTCGGGCGTCCGCCACGTCACGCCAAGGTCCGGCGAGCCGTTGTAGTTCACGCCATCGATCGTCGTGAACACGAGGTGCACCGCCGATCCGTCGCGATGCAGATCGAGCGCGCTCGCCGCGCGATTGGCAGCGGAAAGGCGCAGCGACGTTCCAAACGATGACCCGCCGTTGCCAGACCGCGCGACGTAGACGCCGCGGAACTGCGACGTGAGCCGGTCGTCGAGGAACGCGACGACGAGATCGTCGTTGCTCGCTGCGATCTCCAGTTCGCGCTGGTTCTGCGTGCTGCTTGCGACGCCCACCGGCGCCGCGAACGACGCGCCCGCGTTTTGCGACGATGCGACAACGGCGCGCGCCTGCGACAAGCCCGTGCTGCCCGAGATCCACGCGACAAACACGTGCGTCGCAGTGGCTGCGATGCGAAGCCCGGTTGCGGGCTGGGTTCCGGTTCCGAGGAGCGCGACCGTCGAGAACGAGGCACCGCCGTCGGTCGACCTGCGGTAGTGCACTTGCTGCCCATCGCCGATCCACGCCACGTGCACCGCGTCGCCAACGACCGCGATGCGCGCGCCGGTCGGCGTCTCTGCGCCCGAGAGCAGCGTCGACGCGGCGAAGGTGGCGCCGCCATCTGCGGAGCGCGCGTGCACGACCGTCGATCCGTTCGATGCGAAGTCCGCCGTCGCGCCATCGAGCGCGAGATCGAACTGCGGCAACACGAACGACGTGTCGACAAGCGCATCGGTCGCCGCGAACTGCGCCGGATACGGCATCATGCGGAACGCCGATGCAGGCAGTTGGTCCGCGCCCTGCCCATTGCTGACCGCGACGACCGTCTGGCCGCTGCTGCCGATCGATGGCGTGAGGCAGGACAGGGATCCGTCGTCCTGCGCGGCGAGGTTGGTCGCCGACGCGCCGCCAAAGGTAACCCCCGCTTGCACGAGGCCACCGAGCACGAGCCCAGTGCCGCTCACGTTCACCGAGAGCGGCTGCGCTGCGAACGCCGAAGCGGGCTGCACGGATTCAATCGACGGCGCGCCCGTGCGCAGCGTGGTCACTTCGAAGCCCGCCGTCGCTTGGCCGTCCTGCACGAGCACTTGGAACACTGCGAACGCAGGCTGCGCGACAGGATCGAGCGTGACGACAAACGAGTTGCCCACCGTGGCCCCCGTCGCGGAGACGCCAGCCGCGGCCAGCGCCGACGAGGAGCCCGCGAGTTGCCACTGCAGCGTGTCTTGCTCCGCGTCGGTCGCGGTGAACGTGACGCTCGCCGAGTTCGCGGCGGCGACGCTCCACGTGAGGCGCGGCGGCGTGCCCGTCAAGCCGCTGGGCACGGCGAGAACCGGCGTCGTGTTGTCGGTCGTCTGCGACCCGCTGCCTCCGCCGCCACCACCACCGCCGCCGCATGCGACGAGCAGAAGGGATCCGACGATCCACAGCGAACGGGCGAGGGCTGAACCAGGGAAAAACGCGGTCATGGCAGCATCACCAGAACCGCTGCGCGGGGCGCACGCAAGCCACCCCGTCGCAATGCGACAACCAGCCCTACGCGCTCAGCCGAGCTGCTTCCATTCCTTGACGCTCGGCAGTTCCTGCAGCGACGCAAGGCCGAAGCGCTCGAGGAACTGGTCGGTCGTGCCGTACTGCAGCGGACGGCCGGGCACATCGGCGCGGCCCGTGACGCGGACCAGCTTGTGCTGCAGCAGCGTGCGGAGCATCGGGCCGGCCTTCACGCCGCGGATCGCTTCGATCTCGCCGCGCATCACGGGCTGGCGATACGCGATCACGGCAAGCGTCTCGAGCGCCGCAGGCGACAGTTTCTCCGCCTTCTTGACGCCGCGCAGGCGCTGCAAGAACGGGAATGCCTCGGGCATCGACAGCAACTTGACGGACTCGCCCGTGCGGACGACCTCGACCGGCAACTGCATCTGCTGCAGCCACTGCTGCAGCGGAACGAGCGCGGCTTCGACAACCTTTTGCGTGACGTTGCACGCCTGTGCGAGACGGAACATCGAGAGGCCATCGCGCTGCGAGAGCAGCAGCACGAACACCATGCGACCGACTGCGTCGGCGTCCGCGAGTTCGGGGACCGGCGGCAGGCCATCCTCGGCTTCGCCCGCGGACTCCTCGTCGATCTCGAGCGTGTCCTCTTCGGCGGCGACCGCGGCGGCCACTTCCTCGGCGGTGACTTCTTCGGACGCCACGTCTTCGGCGGGGACCTCGACAGCCGGAGCGACGGCTTCCGCCGGCGCCACTTCTTCTGCTGCGACTTCCTCCTCCACGCCCTCGACGACTTCGGCCTCGATCTCGACCGGAGCCGCCTCGGCGACATCCTGCGCGACGTCTTCGGGCTTCTTGGGCTCCTCGGCGTCGCCCTCGTGCGCAACCAGCGAAGTCATGTCATTGACCCCGCGCGAGCGCAGCAGCGCCGCAAGTTCGCGAGCCGTCGGCCCAGCAGCCTGCGTCGAAGGCTCGGTCGAGGCGCCCGCGTCCTGCGCGAGCTCCTGCCGGTGGCTATCGGCGTCGAGAATGGCCCGAGAACGTTCCGCGACCGGCTGACCTCCGGTGTCCGCGGATGCATCCCGCATGATGTCGTCCATGGACGGAGCCTTCTACCGCGGCGCAAGCGGCTTTTCATCCGTGCTCTTCGCTTCCAATGCGCCGCGCCATCGCAAGGTGTAGGCATTGGTCTCGATCGGGGTGAGTGGACGCTTCTCGAGCTCCTCGTCGATCTCCTGCTGCACGTCCGAAAACGCGGCGTCGCGGCCCGCGAGACGGTCGAGGCAGTAGACCAAGAACCACCGCTGCTCCTCGCCGACCATCTCGGAGAACACGTCGGACAGAGCGCCGGGCTGCATGCCGATCGCGACCTTGGCGACGGGATGCGGGAAGCCGCGGCCGAACGCCGGCAACAGTCCACCATCGCGGCGCAGCGGGTCCTCCGACACGCGCAGAGCCAGCGTGCCGAAGTCCGCGCCTTGGCGAACCTTCTCTGCAGCGTCGTGCAGGACCTTCTCGTCCTTGTTCGCGATGTAGCGCACGACGACTCGGTCCTCGCGCAGCGCGAGGTAGCGGATCACGTAGCCCTGGTAGAGCCGCTGCGCGGTGCGCAACTCGGTGGCCTTGCGCCAATCGTCGAGGCGCATGCCGAAGATCCGCCAGACGTAGTCATCGAACGTGACCTTGGCGCCGAGTTCCTGCTGCACTTGCTCGCGCAGCTTCGTCTCCTCAGCATCGGCGAGCGCGCGCACGCGTTCGTTGGACACGCGGATGTCGAACTCTTCGGCGTGGCGCGCGATCAACACATCGAACACGAGAAGGTCGACGGCAGTGAGCGCGAGCTTCGGGTCCGCGGACAACAAGCGCGCGAACGCTTGGCTCTGCCGCAGGGACGTGTCGCCGATGCGCGCGACCTCAGCGTCGGTCGCGTTCGCGTCAGGCAGCAGGATCGAAGGCCCGTAGTCCGAGACCGCGCGCGCCGTCTGCGGCGCTTGCACGACCGGCGCGGGCGCAGCTACTGGCTTCGCGCGCGGCGCGACCGGCTGCCGCTTGGGGCCCGCGCACGCGATCGCGCACGCGAACAACCACGGCAGCGCGCAGTGCGCGCGGCTCAGTAGGCCTTGAACGTGCGCGCCCACTTGGTGCCGTGGCAGAGGTAGCACTTCACCTTGACGACCTTGTTGGACTGGGTGTCCATCTCGGTCTGCGTGCCAAGCGCCGAGCACGCAAAGCACGGCTGCGTGTAAGCAGCGGTGAGCACGAGCTTGCCGCCGAACTCCGCGTAGTAGGCGCGCAGCCAGCTGGCGCGATCGCTGCGATCTTGCGCGGTCCACCACTCCTCGTCGGTCTGCTCGCGTTCTTGGCCCGCTTGGCCGCCGGCCGCGGCGCCGCGGCGCTGCTCCATCATCTTGCGGATCTCGCGCTTGATGCGATCCAGCTCGCGCGCTTCCGCGGGATCCTTGTCAGCCTTCTGGTTCTCCGCGCCTTGCTTGGTGCCCTTCAGGATCGCGACTTCGCCGAGCACCCACGAGCCGATGCCATACGAGAAGTGCTCCGTGCGGCGGCCGAGCGGGAACTTGTCGCGCATCGCGAACAGCGAGTTCACTTCTTCGACCGGGATCTCCAATCGCTTGCTCACGTAGCCCGCGATCTCGTCGCTCATCTTGCTCTCGGCGTATTCGCGCGCGGCCGACAGCGTGACGCCGGGCTCTTGCAGCTTCTTGTCGCCGATCGTCTGCACGGCATCGCGCCAGCGATCGGCAACTTGCTGGCTGAAGTAGCGCGTGCGCGCTTCTTCGAACCTGCGCGTCTCGGAATCGAAGTCCGCCTTGAGCTTCGACTGCGGGAACTCCTTGGGGAATCGCGCGATCAACTCGCGGCCGAGCTTGAAGTCGCGCGCCGTCGCGCGCGTGCGCGCGACCTGAATGCCGTCGAGCAGGTCGCGTTCCTTTTTGGCGCCGACGTAGAGCTTCGCGCGTTCGAGCTGCGGTCCGATGCGCTCCGGCGCGCGCGAGTTGCCGAGATCCTTGGCCTTCTGCAGATGCTCCACGGCGCGCGCATAGTCGCGCGTGCGCAGCAATTCATCGGCGAGCTGCACGTGCAGGTCCGCGTTCTCGGCCGGCGCGATCTCCGCGAGGCGCTTGCCATAGAACTCGTCGGGCGTCAGCACCTGCGACACCGGCACTTCGATCTGGCGCACGCCGGCGACTTCGGTGCGCGGGATGCGGAACTGCACGCCCTTCTGCTGCACCACCATCGTCGTCGGGTTCTGCTGGTCGACGAGCAAACCGATCACGGTCTGCGGCGAGCCGTTGAGCAGGTAGCGCACTTCTTGGACCTGCACCGTGATCTCGCCTTGGTCGTCGCCGACGAGCGCGAACGCCTGCTGCACGCGACGCGCGCAATCGGGCGACAGTTGGTCCCAGCGCAACTCCAATGCGCCGCCGTTGTCGAGCCGCTTGATGCGCAGCCCTTCGCCATACGCCTCTTCGACCTGCGCGAGCAGCACCTGACCATCGGCCATCTGCAGTGTCTGCGACATGGCCGACGCGCAGAGCGCGGCGAGCGCGAGCAAGAACGGAATCACGGAGCAATGGCGCATCGGATCACCTCGAACGGTCGTGTTCCTTGCGGAACGCACGGATGCGCGACCCGAGCGGCAACTGCCTCGGAATCACGCGCAAGAACTCTTCGGACACGGTGTCGCCGCCTTCCAGCCACGACACTTGAACGCGGAGCAGCAGCACATCGGGCCGCTGCGGATCGGACTCGGTCTTCGCCGCGATCTTCATCCCCGGCGCTCCATCGAGCGCGATGGGCTCGCCGCTTTGGAGCTCGAGATCGAAGGGCGTCGTGGCATCGGCAGCGGCGCGCAACCCGCTTTGCGAGATGCGCAACACGAAGTCCTCAACGGCTTCCTGCGCGACGAGGCGCGCATCGCTCGAGCGGCGAAGGGACATGCTGTCCGACAACGCCGCGAGCAACGTGGTGACGCCGATGCTGAGGATCGACAACGCGACGAGCATCTCGGCAAGCGTGAAGCCCGCGTTGCGTTGCGCGATGGATTGCGTGCGATCAGCCATTCCAGTCGTCCTTCGCGTGCGGGAACGCGATCGTGAACTGCACCGTGCGACCGACGCGAATCACGCTCGACGCCGCGTGCGGCATGGGCCGCGTGCCGCGCTGGCCGCGACGGCAACCGCGCAACTCATCGCCAACGCGCTCGGCGTAGCGAACCCATTCGCCTTCCACCTTGCACCAACCGCCGTCGGTCGCGCCGGGGAAGCGTTCGCCATTGACGAGTTCGATCACCGTGGTGTCCGCCTCGATGGGCTGCTGCAGGATGCCGTCCTTGGGCCTCCCTTCCTCGGCTGCGACCACGAGCGTCACGCGCATCGCGCGCGGATGCACGTCATCGGCCGGTTGGTCGAGGCTCGTCTCGTCGCGATCGAAGCGCCACACCGGACCGAACGCGGGGTCCGCGAGCCAACCTGCGCGCGCCGAATCCCACACGACCTCGGGGCCCGTGTTGCCCGTCGCAGTCCAACTCTCCGTCGTCTGCGACCACAACTCGACGTCCGCGAACAGCAAGTTGCCGACGAGCAACTCCGTGTTCGCGTGCACCGCGAGCGACGGCAACTCCGCGCCGCCGAGCAGCGCAACCGCGAACGGATCGACGAAGCGGTCCTCGCCGAGCGCGATCGTGTGATCGATGAGGAACCTGCCGATGCGCAACTCCAGCAGCGCGCCATCGCTCGTTTGCGGCCACTGCGCGAGCAGGATGCGGCCGCGGCCGCGCAAGCCGGACGATGCCTGCATCTCCTTCGCGCGCGCTTGCACCGACTCCGCGTCCGCCTTGTCGCCGAGTTCGACGACGGCGCGACGGTAGATCTGCTCCTGCAGCAACGCCTCTTCGGCGCTCGGCGACAGCGCGACGCCCGCGCGCAGCACGAACGCCTTGGGATCGTTGGCGGACACGCGGCTCGGCAAGCCGAGGCCCAACCGCTGCACGACGAAGCGATCGTCGGGCACGCCTTGGTCGAGCTTGCGCGCATCGGCGGTGATCGCGCGCAGTTCGCGTTCGACGGTCGAGCGCGCAGCTTCGGCGCGGTCCGCGAGCATCTGGCCCGCTTCGCCTTCGTCGAACAGGCGCACGCCCGAATCGACGAACTGCACGAGCATCGCGAGGAAGCCCGTCAGGATGCCGAGCACGACGAGCAACTCGATCAACGTGAAGCCCGACTGCGCGCGGCGCGCGCGCGGATGCGACGACGCATGCATGCTCATCGCGAGCCTCCCGTTTCGCGCACGATGCGCGGCTCGCCTTCGTATTCGAGTTCGATGTTGCGGACCTTCGGCGCGGTCTTCCAACCGTGCGCGCGATGCGTCAGCAGGTCGAGGCAACCCGGCGAGTAGACGTGCACGAAGCGCAGCTCGAGCTGCGTCGCCTGCAGGTCGAGCACCATGCTCTCGCTGTCGCCCGTCGACCGCTCCAACTCGCGCAGCCACGGTGAGACCTTGGTGTCCTCGCGCCACGGCAGCTTTGCGTCCGCGCGCACGAACAGCTTGACGTCGACCGTCGGATCCTGCGTCTCTTCTTCCCAACGAATGCTGCGGAAGTAGACCGGTGCTTCGCGAGTCGTGAGTTGGAAGTAGGCCTGCTCGGGATCGTCGCTGCGATCGACGTGACGGTCCCAGTGGCGCGTCGGCATCAGGATCACGG
>JACCDO010098917.1_pt1 | contig 12532 bp, 11 predicted proteins | sample 7446101 | NCBI WGS metagenome assembly JACCDO01 (sample SAMN15323440, study PRJNA562643) | freshwater metagenome | isolation source: river surface water | place: USA:Blue River Watershed | collected 2017-08-16 | reverse complement strand
TACTTAACTGTTATCCGATACTACGATAAAGAACAATCTGTAATTTATATTCCAGAGCGTGGAAACTACGCAGTATCAGTTGCGGAAAACCCAGTCAAGAAGATGCTGGTTCACATTGCACGTCGTCCATCTGTTGATGGCGAAATGCGTGGACAGTTTGATGACGTACTTGGTATTCAGTTGCTTCGCAACCGATTTGCATTACTTGCAATGGAAGCAGCGGAGAAGTCAGTACAGTCACCTATCGTCTTGCCTTCGGATGTTCAAGAGTTTGAGTTTGGTGGCGACGGTGTAATCCGTACCAACAACCCTGCTGGTGTTCGTCGCGTGGAACTTCCTGTTCCTGCTGGCGCATTCAATCAACAGCAAGTTCTTCAAGGAGAACTACGAACAGGCACACGTTATCCAGAATCACGTACTGGTAACGTAGATGCTTCAATCATTACGGGACAGGGCGTACAAGCCCTTATGGGTGGCTTTGATACGCAGGTTAAATCTGCTCAGGCTATCTTTGCTTCGGCACTTAAGAACGTTATCTCAATTTGTTTTGAGGTAGACGAACTTGTATTTGATATTAAGAAAACAGTCCGTGGGGTAGACGCAGGTTCTCCATACGCTATTGAGTACACACCTTCAAAAGATATTAAGGGTGACTACTCAGCAGACGTTCGTTATGGAATGCTTGCAGGTCTTAACCCTGCACAAGGACTTATTTTTATGCTTCAAGCATTGGGTGGCGACTTAATCTCGGTTGACTTGGCTCAACGAGAAATGCCGTTTGGCATTAACGTCACACAAGAACAAGAGAAGATTGAAGTTGAGAAACTTCGTAAGGCTCTCATTGGTTCACTACAAGCATATACACAAACAATTCCACAGATGGCATCTCAGGGACAAGACCCACTTCCTATCATTCAGAAGATTGCTATGGCAATCAAGGGACGTAAAGAAGGCAAGTCTATTGAAGATGTTATTGAAGAAGTGTTTACACCAGAGAATCCTCCTGCTGGGGCTGCAGTTGAGCAATCCGTCCCCTCTGCTCCTGGCGCTCCAGTAGGAGGCGCTCCTATGCAGGAAGGGCCACCAGACCTGCAGATGCTGCTTAGCCGCTTGAGTTCAAGTGGAGAAGCATCAGGTTCGGCACAAGTTAGACAACAAAGAATTATTTAGGAGTAGCCATGGCAAAGCAAAAGAAAGTGATTGATTTAGATACTTACTCTGCTATGGATGCTTATGCGATTGCTTTGAACGAATGGTATAAATCATTACGTCGCGCAGGCTTTTCGCTAGACATGGCATACTGGATGATACTTGATAAGGAATCTTTTCCTTCATGGATATTACCAGTTAAACCACTAGAAAAAATTAGTGATGAAATCTACGAAGATGATGAGGATGAAGATTAATGGCTGACAATAGAGGCGGATATCGCAAGCCAGAAAATCCTGCACCTATGTCTGGGCCTGGTGCTTTATCACAACGTACTGATGGCGGGCCAGCGCAAGGCGCTAAATATATTTCAGGACTTCCATACGGGCAAGGACAGGAAACATACAATCAGCAAACTGCTGCACCTATGGCTGCAGCGCAGCCAATGCCTGCTGCTCCTACATTGCCACCAATGCTTTCACTGAATGATGAAACACAAAGACCAGATGAACCACTAACTGCTGGACTAGATATTGGTGAAGGCCCAGGTTCAGAAGTTATGAATGTGCCTAACCGTTCACAATCTTTGATTGACACTATTCGTTATCTTACACAGTTTGACCCATCAGGAGATGCGGAATTAATTTATAGGACACTTACAGACCAGGGGTACTAATGGCATATCTAAAACCAGTAGTTGCTGAAGTATCTCCTAATCTTTATAGTGCTGCAAAGACTGCTAACTTAGAGCCTACTCAGATTAATCAAGTAGAGCAAATGAGTTATGCAATTAAGAAGCACCGTCAATTAGCAAAACTAGATGGCGATACTGCACGCAAAGAATATGATCGCCTTAATGGTAAGGCTCAAGAGCAGTTAAAGTTTTTATTTAAAGATGCTGAATACCTGCAACCAATGCCTGATGCGTCAGACAAAGTACAGGGAGTTTTAGGCGGAGCCTTAAAGTTTGCAGCCAGCCCATTGATTGGTTTGTTTAAACTAGGTGGACAATACAACCGTTTAATTAACACACCATACAAAGTCGCACGTCAAGTAGCGCAGGGTGAAGATTTGTTTAGCGGTAAGACATGGACTGATGCCTGGAATGGCACAGACATGTATGACGTTGCTGCACTTGATAAGGCTAAAAAATATTTTGGTGATGCAGATGTATTCGTTGCACAAGGACTTCTTGATGGTAAGACACCTGGAGAGATTCTAGAGTCATACGGTAAAGTTGATGAAAAGGTTCTTGCTTCTATTCAGAAGGCATATGACGATTCACAAAACTTTAAACAAGTACTTGACAATGTAAAGTTTGCACAGATTAGTCCTGGTCGTGACATTGTTCGTATGATGGGAACCAAACCACCTAAAGGTGGCGGTATCACATATGACTATGCAAACGATAACGACAACCGTATTTCTGGAACTATTGATCTTATCTATCAGTTTGCGATTGACCCACTTACTTGGCTAACTGGTGGTCTCAGCAAAGGTGTCACCAAAGGTGAGCGCATTAAGAACAGCATTCTTAAGTCTGTTGATAGTGGTGTTCCTATTGAACGCGCTGTTGATAACGCCTTTAGAACAGAACCTAAGTTAACCCAACTCTGGGAACAAGACCTTGGCCCTGCAATCAAGAAGTATTCAGAAGCAACTGGTGCTGCTAAGGCAGAAGCATTCCGAGAAATTGCTACAAACTTTCCTGGTTATGCAGACCGTAAGGCTGTAGAAGTACTTGCTAAGGGTAAAGTATTTAATGCTAATGGTGCCAAGAAGTATTTTGAGAGTGCGTCTAATCTGCACCTAATGCTTTCAGGTCGCGTAGATGGTATTACCTATATGCGCAACGGTGTCTCCGTTGCAAAGAGCCGTCGTTTATTTGGCGAAAACTTTTCAAAGTATCTTGATGGTGTATTTAACAATACATCAAAAACTACATTTGCTGGTGCAGGACGTAGTGCAGAAGAAGTTGATAAGGCTTTAGAGCCTATTATCAAATCTCTGCTCAATCCAGAAGATGCGCTTCGCCGCATCACTACACCAGATAAAGCAGACTTTGCTGTTGTGCTAGAAGCCAACAAGGAAATCCGCCGTTGGAAAAAGGTAGGGCAAATGATTGCCCGCTCTCCAGCAGGAGCAGAAGTACGTACTGGTCGCAATGCTGTTGAGACTGCTGCTAACTTTACGTCACGTGCTCGCTTGCTTTTGCCACGAGACATGGCTGAAGCCCTTACTGTTAAGTTTCTAGCATCATCTGCTGATGAACAATATGTTATTTTGCGTAACCTAGATGCTGCCACAATGTACTCAATGGGTCTTGGTGGAGAACAGCGCGGTATTGATTTAATTGAAACTACACTACGCAACAAATATGGTGCTACATCTGGCTTTGCAAATAAGGTTGATTCTAAAATTAACCCAGAACATGCTAAGTTCATACCAGAAGGTGCTGTCAAGCAGAACGAAAATGGTTTGTATGTAGATGGCATTGGCCCAATACACCCATATCAATCTACTTGGGCTGTAGGTTCACTACCTTATGACGAGATAGGCTCAATGATTTGGGATATCAAGTCTAAAAAGAACTTTATTAACGCTACTGGTGGAGCAACCCAGGGTGCTTTTGCTAAAAAGATAGTAGATGCGTGGTCTATTTTGACCCTGTTCCCACGTTTGGGTATTCGTTCTGCTATTGATGAAGCAACAATGTTTCTTTTAACTGCACCATCACGCGATTTGCGTGCATTTGCTGCAGGTGCTGGTCGTAAGATGTCCAATGTAACCAGAACATTTACTGGTTCTAAAGATACAACTGGCCCAATCCGTGCTGGATTGCAAAAAGTATTTAATAAAACAGGTGCAAAGGTATCTGCCGTTAAGATAATTGGTGAACGTACCAAGATTAACTCTGAAGAGGCGCTTTCTATTGAGGCACGTGTCAATGCTATTCAAGCAAAGGCTAGAGAGTTAAGAACAGACCCAGAACTTCTTACAAATATTGAAAAGCGTGAAGCGATTGTTGACGAAGTTATGTCACTATACAGCCGCTACATTGATGGAGACGGTGCTGAGTACTTGCGACAGGCATTTGTTCACCAGCCAGAGGCTTTGTACTCTGCAGCCAACTCTATTGTTGGACGAAGTGGTCTTTCAGGTGCATATGGAGAAGATGTCCAGCGTGCGATTATTACCCCATCACAACTAACTTTGGCTTTAGAAGAACTTAATGTTAAATTAAACAAGGCTTCTAAGGAAATTGACATCTCTACGCTCAATGAGCGTGAGGCTGTCTTGGTTCACTTTGAAAAGTTTGTAAAGCAGTTTGTCGGAAACAAGTATAAGTTCAACGACAAGACAATTATTAACCCAGGAAAACTATTCTTTGAATACAAAGGCTTTAGACCTGGTGTCATAGATGAGAAGAGCGGCAAAGAAGTATTTGAGGCTGCACTTGATGATGCTATGGTTTCTCTTGGATACAAGTTTAACAACCTATCAAATATATGGGAAAAGCCAAAGGGCTTTGCAGTTAAGATTGCAGATGAGTTCCTAGAGAGCAGTGCTAATACTGTATTCCTACGCTCACAAGGACGTACTGATGCGGATATTACCCGCATTCAGTTGAGCCGTATGTTTACTGATATGTTTGAAACGTTCAATGGTGGCATAGATAACTTTAATGAGAACCTATGGAGTCTCGTTACTAAGAATCTAAACGATATGTCATCTGATCTAGGTCGTCCTGTAAGTTGGAACCAGGCTGCTGCTAAACTCAGCCTAGATGACTTTGCAGATGCATCAGAAGGTTTCCGTTTAACTGGTAAGACTACAACTCAACTTGGTGTTGGCAACTATGCTGACACAGAAAATCTATTCCGTCGTTGGGGTAACTCAGCAATGGATATGATGGATAAGCAGGTAAGCGGTATCTACCGTCAGCCAGCAGTTATGGTTGCATATACAGGTTTGCGTAAGAAGTACGCTGGATTAGAACGTGAATACGTTCGTCAGCAGTATGATGTCCTAGCAGGTGGAGTATTTAAAAATACTTTAGCAGAACCTGAAAAGAAAAGACTTATGGCTATTGCTACAGATATTGCTGAGAAGCGATTTACTGAGATTGCTACACGCGAAGCCGCAGATACAATTCTAAAGTATGCAGATAACCCAACTATCCGCTCTAACTTTGCATATGCTTCCCGAACAATGGGTCGCTACTACCGTGCAACCGAAGATTTCTACCGTCGTATTTACAGAATGAAGGATGTTTCTCCTAGAGTTCTATACCGTATGCGCCTAGCGCATTTAGGTCTAGATGCTACTGGTGCTGTGCATTACGATCAGAATAACGAACCATATGTAATGATGCCTATGGATGAGATTTTATTCCGTGCAACAGATACAACTATGCGAGTTCTTACTGGCAATAGTGGGTACTCTCAGCCACAGTTCAATGAGTTAACTCTTAAGTTGCGTATGATGAACCCATCATTCTCACAAGATGCTGGTGTTCCTACGCTATCTGGCCCAATCGCTGGTCTATCCATGATTGGATTCAAGAACATTCTTGGTTCAGTTCCTGGTTCACTGCCGTTTATTGGTGAAAAGATTGACCCAACACTTGAGCAGGTAGCAGAGAAGATTGATACATTTGCTCTAGGTAACATTGGTGATAACGTTGATATTAGACGCGCTATTGTTCCGATAAGCCTACAGCGTATCTGGTCTATCCTACCGTTTGATGAGAAGAACCGACAAGAAGTTACTGCTGCTCAGCAGGCTATGGCGTATAACGCAGCCAATGGTCGCTACCTAGACCCTAATGCAACAGAAGAAGAGAAGAACGAATACCTAAAGAACATTCGTATCTCTGCACATAACGTAATTGCATTACGCAATATCCTTGGATTAATTGCACCAGTAGCACCTACTGCACAAGATAGCAAGGGTATTCCAGATTATATTAAGAACACTGGTATTACTAGTTTGCGTTCTGAGTTCTTTGATATTCTAAACAGCGTATCTAAACTTAATCAAGGTGATGTAGATGACCCATATGAATTGGCTCTATCTACATTTACTGGTAAGTATCCAGGTAAGTTGATCTATACAGTATCTCCAAGCGAAAAAGGCTCTAAGGTAGTTATTAAAAATACTGATGGGCTTAAAGATTGGGCTATTAAGAATAAAGAACTACTGGCTACATACGGTGAATCAGCCTATATCTTTGCCCCACAAGTGGGCAAGTTTAACGCTGCTACCTATAACTGGCTAAAGGCTTCAGGGCTTATTGAGAACAAGAGTCTTGAAAAGTACTACGAAGACTTGATGGTAGCCGAAGATAAGAATACTTATTATCAGATTGCTAAAGAAGAACGTAGCGCTTTGGAATCAGAGTCTGACCCACAAGTGCGTACAGAGATTATTAAGCAGGCAACTGCTGCTCGTAAGGCTTTAAAGGATGCAAACCCATTGTTAAACCCAGCACTTATTGGTGAAGGAAATAACATTGGTGACGAAGAAGTAATGCTGGGTCGTGTAGAGCAAATGATCGGCAGTCCTAATACACCGATTGAACCTAGCACACGCCAGCGTATGAGTATTGCTATTCGTCTAATGCGCAACTACATTGCTTTTGCCCGCAATCCAGAGATTGCAAACATCATCAATGCTGTTGAACTAAAGGCTGAACAAAAGAGAATAATAGAAGAACAACTTAAAGAGTTAATGATTGGAGACCCTTACGTGACAGAGGCGAACCGAGCAATCTTTAGGTCAATACTTAACTTCTATTCACGTGATTCTTACTTTGCATATAAGGAGTTAATGAGATAATGGCAGTTAATTATAGCAACTATCCAGCATATCGTGCTGCCGTTGAGAAAGTTCAAAAACTTAACAACCGTTTAAATGGTCTAAAAGGTTCTGGTGGTTCTAGCGGAACTGGTCTTGCTGATGCATTAGATAGATTAGCCCAAGAAAAGGGCGAGACAAGTCCTGAGTATTTAAAGGTTAAGGCTGAGTTTGATAAAGTTCAGGCTGAATATGAGGCTGCCGTTGCAGCCGCAAAGACTATGCGTGCAGAGATTGATGCTAAAGAAACTGCTGATGATACTGCTGCTAAAGAAGATGAAAAGAAAAAGACTGATTCTTCAAAGGTAAAGCAACTTATCTATGAGCGCGATTCACTTAAGCGCCAGAATAAAATGCAAGAAGCCAAAGACAAGCAGGCTGAGTTTGATCCTATTCTTCGCGCTAAGACTGAGGACCAAAAAAAGGCTGATGCTGAAGCAGGTCTAGCAGATGATAAGTTTAGCGAGTATACGCTAACTAACGGTATCGTAACTAAAACTGGTGGCTCACAGGTTATCTTTGTAGATAAAGTTGATGGCAAGGGCAATATAACACCAACTGCTTATATATCTAAGGCACAGGCTAGAGATGAGTTCTTAAAGAACTACGCTCAGAAAGATCAACTTAGAAGCCTTCAGGCTCAACTGCTTTCATCTAACTATATTAAGCAGAGCCAAATTAATGATGGCACTTGGATTAATGGTCTTGATGAGATGCTTGTTGCTAGAACAGCAAAGATGGTATCTGATGTTAAGTACGGTCTTGGCGCTCCAATTAGCGCAGAAGATTTCTTAAAGACTAAGAAGGATTCTGGTGGCGGTTCAAAGACTTACCGTAGTTTATCTACACGTGGTGATGCTCGCCAGCAGATTAATGAATACCTAACAGACCTTACTGGTTCTCCTGCTACAGATGAAGAGTACGAAGAGTACTACAAACTTCTTAATGCAGAAGAAAAGCGTCAGACTATGACAAGTACTGACGGCACTACTCTCGGTGATGTTATGACAGACACCGAACGTTTTATGATTGCTGCTAAGGTAGCCCGTAATCGTCTTAAGTCTGCAGATGTAGACACTTTGCTATCTGCTTCAAAGGGTAGCCAAGTAGCAATAGATATAGCAGCACTACAAGAGTTGGCTGCTGATTATGGTATTGACATGTCACCAGCAGATGCATTGAAGCAAGTGACTCTTGGTATTGGTCAAAAGAATTATCTTGAAAAGCAACAGGAGCGTCTACGCTTAATTGCTAAGAAGATGCACCCAGGTCTTGCAGACCATATTGATGCAGGTGGAACTGTTATGGACATAGCAAATGTCTATGCTAAGGCTAAGTTTAATAAACTAGGAGTACTTGTTACTGACCCAACTAAAGACAAGACCGTAATGAGAGCAGTCTCATCTGGTAAGTCAATGTCTGAGTTTGACCAAGAACTACAAGGTGATGAAGCCTGGCGCTTCACAGATGAAGCCCGTGGTATGGCATCAGATTTTATTAACACAATCGGTAGAATGTGGGGTCGCGGTTAATGGCTATTAATAAAAGCGCTCTTGCAAAAGCAGAAAGAATTGCAGCAGAAGAAGAAGCACGCGTTGCCGCGTATCAAGCGGCGACTAAAGCCCCTGCTAAGACACAGGCTCAAGTTGATGCTATTAACGCAGAAGTTCAGCGAGTAACTGAAAGCACTGGCAATGTTTATGACCCATCAACAGCACTAACTGTTGAAAACCAAGTATCTATCAACCCAATGGTTGCTACGACACAGAACTATTCAACTGGCAATCGTGTAAATACAATGGCTATTGATGCCTTTGATATGATACGTGCGCAGTTAATTCAATGGGGGCTTGGCTCCCTTGCTGATACATATATTTCATTAGCACAAAAAGGCTATAAGGCAGACGAAGCACTTAACAAACTTAAGTACGACACAAGCATAAATCCTGCAACTGGCAAGCCTTGGAATGCTGCTTATAGCATTCGCTTTGCTGGTAACGTAGCACGTCAAAAGCAAGTTCTTAATGTTTATGACGAGAGAGAATATCTTGCTCTTGAAGATTCATATGCTGACACATTGCGCCGCAATAATTTAAATAACCTACTTAGTGCCGACCCTGAAAAGAATGCAGCAACATTTGCTGGGTATATGGCAAAAGGATTATCAGCAACAGAGTTTGCTGATCGTATTGATGAAGTATCTACACGTATCACAAATCTAGACCCTAACATTAAGAAGCAATTTACTACTTACTATCCTGGTTTATCAGAGACAGATTTAATTAGTTATGTTCTTGCTCCAGAAAATACTTTGCCAGTACTTAAGACAAAGATTGCTGCTGCTGAGATTGGTGCATCTGCACTCCAGTATGGTCTAGGTGCTACATCTAAGGGCATGGCTGAAGACTTAGCCAGGGCTGGTGTTACACGTGAAGAGGCTCAGAAGGGTTACGAGAGGATTGCAGAGTATCTGCCTAGAACTCAGTATCTTGCTCAAATCTATGATGAGACTGGTATTAAGTATGACCAGACAACTGCAGAAGAAGAGCAGTTAAAGGGCTTAGCATCAGCAAAGCGTAAGCGTGAACAAATTAGAGAACGTGAAGAAGCCGCATTCTTAGGCTCATCTGGATATACCAGAACTGGACGACCAACAGGTAATACTGGTCAATTCTAAAATCCCCAGACGGACAGACTAGCCCCGTCGGGCGTATAAGACTAGGAGTAGAAGCCAGCCAGTTTCCCCGAACTGTCACTGTGGTCTGCGAACTAACAACGAATAGAAGGGTGGGTTGCTATGAGCAACAACAACAACTGGGATAATGATGATGACCTTGATATGTATAACGAGGTGAGCAATGACGAGACGAATGGTATTAAAGACCTTCGTAAGGCAAAGCGAGCAGACGAAAAACGTATCAAAGAACTGACTGAAAAACTAGAAACGTTTGAACGCCAACAGAAAGAGTCAACCGTCAAAAATGTCCTAGAATCTAAGGGAGTCAACTCTAAGGCTGCCCGTCTAATCCTTAAGGATTTAGATGAAGTCAACGAAGATTCAGTTAATAACTGGCTTCGTGAAAATGGAGATATTGTCGGATATACCGAACCAGCACAAACAGAGACAAAGCCTAATGTAAGCGAGTTTACTCGCCAAGATGGTGCTACTCAATTTGCTGCTACTCCCGACGTTTCAGATGAATATGTTGATATGTTACAAAACTATAACGGAAACTCTGAAGAAGAATTACTGTCCATAATCCAAAGCATCTCTAATAAGATGCAATAATAAAGAAAGAGGTATCGCCAAATGGCAGATGTCTTTACTACCACAGGTAGTGGATTAGGAACAAACCTTGTAACCTTAGCATACGATAAGTTGATTGAAACCAACCTTCGTGTTTTGCCTAAGTTCCGCGAGATTGCTGACAAGAAGGTCGGCTCACTCACACACAATGGTTCATCCATCCGCTTCCAATTCAACACAGATATTGCTGACACAACTGTAGCAGGAGCAACTCTCACAGAGACTGTTGACCCAGATTCAGTTTCACTACCAGCAACAACATACATTGATGTAGCACAACTTGAACTCGGTCGCTCAGTGCTTCCAGTCAAGAAGATCAACCTAATGTCAATCGCTAACATTGACCCATGGGTTGCTAACGCAATCGGCTTCAACATGACCAAGACACTTGACAACGCAATCGTTGCTAAGTTGGATGCAGGCGCGAACATTGTTCGCGTTGCAGGTGGTTCAGGAGCAGTTTCAAACGTCTACGAAGGCGTTGGAACAGTTGCTGCTAAGAACACAATCGCACCAGCAGACACAATGAAGTCTGCTGCTATCCGTACTGCAGTCACCAAGATGCGTGCTGCTGGAGTTCAGTACAAGGGCGCTGGAATGTTTGTTTCATACATTCACCCAGAAGTTTCTGTAGACCTCCGCACCGAAACAGGTAACAACGTATGGCGTACACCACATGAGTACCAGAATGCTGCTCCACTTTACGGCGGAGAAACAGGTTCATGGGAAGGCGTTCGTTTCATCGAAACAGCAAACGCTACAAACTCACAGGCTGGTACAGGCTCAAGCACAAGCCAGACACGTGTATATCACACATACGTAGTTGGAGCACAGGCTCTAGCAGAGGCTGTATGGAAGGAACCAGGAATGGAAGTGGGCGTTGTCCAGGACCGTTTCAATCGTTTCTCACCAGCAGGCTGGTACGGAATCATCAACTGGGCGCTTTACCGCACACCATCATTGGTTCGTATCGAAACCGCTGCTTCAGGTCGTCCAACTGTCTAATCAGTAGATTGACGCTGGTGCAGGTACAGAAATGTACCTGCACTGGAGTAAACCTATTGGAGGAACAATGGCATACAGATTCACAACGCCAACAGTGCTAGAAGAATTTGATGGTGAATACCATCCATTGTTTTCTAGGATTAAGATTCCCAAGGGAGTCACAGTATTAAAGATTGATGGAGATTACTTTGAAGTTAGGTATCCATCAGCAGAAGAAGTAGCAGATGCTGATATTGCATATATTGGTGGCTACGCCTATGAAGTAGATGCATCAGAAAAGGCTGACTTAGAAGCAGCAGGTTACACAGTGGAGACGGTATGAGTAATTGCAGTCATATAACTAGAGTAAAAGAGTGGGGCTTTACGATAGAGCATGACTTTCACGTAGCACTTTATGACTGCGTGTTATGCGGACTTGAGTCCACAGTTCCATTTAAGGATGAAGAGAAGATTGATATTGACCATGTCAATTGTGATGATAGTTGTTTTAAATGCAAAGCAAAAACACTACAACTAAATACAGGTGATGCTAACTCTAGCAAGGCTATGAGCAACAAGAAGTGGCATGGCGAACTAGATGCTTACAGAGATGCACGTGCTCAGGGTATTCAACCAGCAGGCACAAGCATGGCTCATGTTAAAGCAGCAGTAGATGCATCAAATGCTATGGGTTCAGCGTATGACGCTGACACTGCAATAGCACCAGCAGAATCAATTAACAAACAATCAATAGCATCACTTAAAGAAGTAGGAGCAATCTAATGCCAATGTTCGGAGAAAAGAAGTTTCCATATACACCAGCAGGTAAGAAGGCAGCAAAGATGTATGCCAAGGCTGAAGGTCTAGAGTACAAGGCTATGGATATGGCTTCAAAGAAGACCAAAAAGAAGACTGTAAAGAAGTCTACTAAGAAGGCTATGCCTAAGAAGATGGGTAAGAAGAAGTAATGATGAATAAGAAAACATCAACGCCTAAGCCACGCGCTACAAAGCGTTCAACTACTGCTACACCAGTGCCATTTCCAAAGAAGCCAGGCAATATTGCAACAGGTTCTAAGAAGACTGCAAGACCTAAGCCAGCAGGTAAGATTACCAAGAAGCCACGTAAGCCAATTACTGAACGTCAATTCCTTGACGTGCCAAATATGACACCTGCTGAGAAGGCTGCCTATCTAAGGCGCGGAAAACTTGGCTACTAATGAAGAAGTCAGCC
>JACCDO012317436.1_pt1 | contig 12533 bp, 10 predicted proteins | sample 7446101 | NCBI WGS metagenome assembly JACCDO01 (sample SAMN15323440, study PRJNA562643) | freshwater metagenome | isolation source: river surface water | place: USA:Blue River Watershed | collected 2017-08-16 | reverse complement strand
CCGATTCTGTAATGATAAATATTTTATTTTATATTTTAAATATTTTTGTTTATACATGTCCTCGTCTTCATCTTCATTTACATCCACTTTAAATATATTATTATAAAATTTACCTCTATTTTTTTGTAATTTTTTAAAATATTTAATAACATCTTTATATTCTGGATTAAATAATACAACTTTAGCATGTTTTAATTTACATTTAATATTTGTAGTAGAATTTGTGTGTTTAAATAAATCATCATTGATTTCTGTTTTTAAATCTGTAATTTTAATATATTTATATTCATCTGTTATATTATATGTAAAATTAATAAGATAATTATATAAATTACATAATATTACTTCTCTTGATAATATATTATTTAATAATATATTTAATATATTAGTAGTATCAATAATTGCATATTTATAAATATTTATTTTATATTTTTCATAATAGTATTCACAATCTTCAAATAAATGTATATTTGATTTTTGTGTTGGATAATATCTAAATAAATTAATTTTACTAATATTTTGCTCAGGTATTTCAAAAATTTCTTGATTATTTTTATTTAGATTATCAATTTTATTAATTTCTTGAATTGTAAATAAAACATTCATGGTTAATTTATAAATTCTAAGTATTTCTTTTGGAAAATCATCATATGATATATTATTTTTAAATAAATCTTTTACATAATTTTTAATTTTAATTTTTTTATTTACTATATAGCTATCATTACAAATTTTTATATATTTAGTGCTTATTATTGATTCTAAAAATGTATTTATTACATTAAAATCCGTATAATTTTTTATAATTATATATATAATTATATTTATTAAATTAGATAAAGAATATTCTGTATCTTGAATAATTTGAAATAATAATTTAATATTATTTATATTTGTAATATTTATTGTAATAATATTAGGTATATTATCATATTCTAATTCATTTACAGTGTCAACTTCTGAATGAGGGGGTATTTTTAATTCACTTATAATATTTGTAATATTTATATTTTTTTTAATAATATTTTTACTTAATTTTGTTTCTCTAATTACGTGACCATTTACCCATGAATCTTGGATTATATGTATTAAATATCCTAAAAATGTATAATTTTTAGTTTCTAAAAAATAATTTGCTAAGGCCATTATTCTATTTAAAATAGTTTTTAATACTTCATTATTATTTATCTTATCTGAATATGTCATAGAATGATTTATTGAAAAAAATCCATTATGTGATTCATATAATTGTGAATTTACATTTTTATCAGAAATATCTATTTGTGATATTTTGCATATTTTTAATTTTGGATGTATTATATTATTAATAATATAAAATACATCACATGTTAAATCAGGAAATATAATTCCTTTAATTAACATATTTATGTCTTCTTTACTTAATTTTATTTTAGTGGCATCATTGTTCAATTCTGTTTTATCAGTAGTATTATATTTTATAATATAATTATATATATTATAAACATCGTCTTTATCATATAATAAAAATAAACTTATAAATAAATTTTTAAGATGTGTGTTTAATAACATTATATATTATGTAGAAATTAAAGCAAGGCATTCGTTAAATTTAGACTGATACTCATTAATATACTCTTCACGATATTGATGGAATATGTGTGATAAATTATTCATAAATGGCATATTATCACGATATGCCGTGTTGTAATTTTCGACGTATTGTTTTACTTGTTCTGCAATTAATACAGCACCTTTATTCTTTGCAAACATTACAATCTCTTTATTCGCATTCAACATTGCGAATAATAATATTTTATGATAGAGATTCACTATGTTACTCTCGATGTTTGGAACTGTGTTAATAATATATTGCAATATTTCGAGAGTCCCGTCTGATGCTGCAAACATAATATATTTCTCCAAAATATGTGTATTAATCGTAGTTGTTTTAATTTTGAACATCTCTAAAAACATGATGTGAACACAATACAGATTCTTACCTCTAATTGCATAAATTATACTATCAGCATAATTTAAGAAATCATTTTCATGATCCCAATTATATTCAATCCACAATTTATTTTCAGTAGTCTGAATTGATTCTCCGTTGTGTCTCGGCATTTGCCAAATTAAATTATCAAACGTGTGCTTTGATAATTCAATTAATTTCATCATTACATGAGGGCTGCCGTGTATCAAGCTATTAAAAAATACTGAAGCACAGTTTACTACAAAAAATTTGGGGTTTTCCAAAATAAAATCAAGGTATCTAGAAATAAATCTGACGCAAGCAGAATTTTTGACAGTCAACTTTAAAATATGGTCGGAAGCTTCTTGACTTATGGGGGAGTTAATACTGATTTTATACATAACTAGCTGTTCAAAAACTTCAAAATTGTTTGTTACAACACATCTAATTATGATATTATCTCCACATACTTTCGAAATACATTTCGCCATGTGAAGGTTTTCATTCTTTATACACTCCATTTCAGTATCATATATTAATCCACTAAAGTGTTTTTCAGTGATAAGAAATTTGCGTTCCTTCTGCTTCTTAATCTCATCATTAATTCCGACAAGTGACTGATGATTAACCCAATCCATTCTAGTAGTATGAACAAATGCCTGAAAGTTCATAGTATATTTATTTAATAATAAATAGCTTCCAATTCTAATTAGTTCGGCGATAACATGCTTAATCTGTTCATTATCACTGGGCATATTGAAATGCTCAGCTGGAAGCATCCTATTGTAAAATGCAAACGAAGGGTCCAATAATTCAAAATACATCAAATATATCGGACTAATGAACTTGATTGTATGAACAATCAGTTCCGCTGGTATGTTATGAAAAATAACACTAGATATTTTAATACTAGCACTCTTTGGAGTAGCCATACACAAATTTAATAATACCATTAATATAAATTAAATTTCAATTTTTTACAAATAGTAAAAAAAATCTATTTCTGATTAAGCACTATATTATAACAAGTATCAGTTCCTACATTACATTGGTCTTCGTCGTCACAATATAAAAAGTCATCAGTATGTTGTTTGATTAGGCTCCAATCATAGATAACAACATGACATAAATTACATCTATTATTTTTATTATATTTATCTAAACAAGTTTGAGAACACATATAACGGGGATATGAATTTTTAGAATATCCACCATATGGTCGATCTTTATGAACATAAGATACGAAAGTATCTATATTAATAATTTTATTTTTACACATGAAACAGCAATCCATTAATAAATATAATTATTTGTAATAAATATATTAATCAATTTTTATTTTATATTCTATTATATTTAATAAGTCTATAATTATTTTTATATTATAGGTAATTAATATTATATACAATAAATCTTCTAATTTATTAATTGTTTCTATTTTTATATTATATGTAGCCAATTCATTCATTGATTTATTAAATACATTTATGTCTTCAAAATTTATAATATTATCAAGTATTTTAGAAGTTATTTGGTTCAAATCTGTGAATCTAATATCATTATTAGTTAGTATCACTAGATCATTAAGTTTGTTAATAAATGTATCAATTATATACATATAATATATTGTATATTTTAGTTTTACTATATATTTATTTTAAAATAAACATATGGTAAATTATTAATATTAATATTGTTGAACAACTAATGCTATACATGCTCCATTATTTAATGCACCATTATTGCTTGTTATCTTTATACTAATTAAATCCAATTCAGCTAATGCTATATTACCAGTTACTTTAATTTTATATGATGTTGAACCATTTGGAATAGTTGCAACAAAAGTAGAAGCAATATTATTAATAAATAATGTGGCAGTGTAACTGTGATTCGCAGATAATTCTCTTATATTAAATGCTAATATATTAGCAGTGCAATTGAATGGAACAACTATAGTATTTCTAAAGAAAGAATTAGAAGAATTACCTAAACCAATGAAATCATTATTACTTACCGATTCACTTGTAGCAAAAGAAAAAATAGAAGTATTTCCTGCGGGACCACTTGGTCCCATGGGACCTTCTTCACCTTGTTCACCGCGGTCACCTTCTGGACCCATGGGTCCACGTTCTCCTTGTGGTCCAACTGGTCCTTGATTACCAGTTGCACCTGTTGCACCTGTATCACCTTTAGGTCCACGTTCTCCTTGTGGACCTACTTGACCTCTATCACCGGTGGCTCCTTGTGAACCAACAGGACCTTGTTCTCCTTGTGGTCCTCTATCTCCTTGTTCTCCGCGTTCTCCTTGTTGTCCCATAGGTCCTTCTTGACCCGATGTTCCCATTGGACCAGATGGACCCACAGGACCAATTGGTCCTACATCTCCTTTTGGTCCAGGAGGACCACTTGGTCCTGTATCTCCTTTGCATCCTTTATCACCTTTATCGCCTTTAGTTCCAACATCTCCTTTATCTCCTTTAGGTCCTTTCTCACCTTTATCACCAGATGGACCACAATCTCCTTTATCACCTTTGCAACCTTTTTCTCCTTTATCTCCTTTATCACCTTTTGGTCCACAATCTCCTGGCAATCCTTTTTGTCCTGTACATCCAGTTTCACCTTTATCACCTTTTGGTCCTGCATCACCTTTATCTCCTTTCTCTCCTTTATCACCTTTCTCACCTCTTTCGCCTTTATCACCTTTATCTCCTTTCGCACCTTTGTCACCTTTATCTCCTCTATCGCCTTTCTCTCCGCGTTCTCCTTTTAATCCTTGATCACCTTTATCACCTTTATCTCCATGATCACCTTTATCTCCTTTATCACCTTTATCACCCTTATCGCCTTTATCACCTTGATCTCCTGTTAAACCAATTTCTCCTCTATCTCCTTTCTCTCCTCTATCACCCAAGTCACCTTTATCGCCTTTCTCACCACGGTCACCTTTATTCCCCATATCTCCTTTACATCCAGAATCCCCTTTACATCCTCTATCTCCTTTCTCTCCTCTTTCACCAGTATCACCTTTATCACCTTTATCACCTTTATCACCTTTCACATAAACTATCCGATTTTTTTTACAATCATCTTTATCTGAATCAGATTCTGAACAACTACTATATTTATTTTTAGATTTATGAGAACGTTTATATGAATATTTATGAGAAGATTTTTTATGAGAAGATTTTTTATGCGATTTTCTGCGGGATGATAATTTAGAACTATCTGATTCTGAGTCTGAATTATACTTTTTATTTTTACAATCCATATTATATAAAATAATCTAGATATTTATTTCAAAATAAATATCTATAATTTTTAAAATAAAATTACTAATTATCCTATCAATTTCATGTATAATATTTAAACACTATTTATGCAATTATAATTCTTTAATAAATATTAAGAATTTAAAAAATATGAATTAAAATAATATAAATCATATTATATGCAAAAGAAGAATACAAATACTTCAAAGAAAATAACTTCAAAAAAAACACAAAAAGGTGGAAATTATCCACCTGGTTCTCCTTACACACCAGTTCCATTATCTCATAATCCTTATAATCCTCAACCAGTTGCACCACGACCTGCTGATATAGGTTCACCAGCAGCAATAGCTGCTTCTAGTAATTTACCATCATTGGCATATAATCCTTATAATCCAAAACCTTCTACTCCATTAGCCTATAATCCTTATACACCAGGTAACTCACAACCACCCTTATATAATCCACCTGCACCTGCACCTACCCCAAAACAAACTCAACCAAATATTACATTACAATACAATATTCCATCAAGTCACAATCTCTATAATCAAGTATCAACACCTTATTATGATTATGACTTTAAATCTTCGTTGATTTCCAAATTGCTTCGTAAATCTAAAAAAACATCCAGAAAATCAACAAAAAGAACATCTAGAAAAACAACAAGAAAAACAACAAGAAAAACAACAAGAAAGACTACAAAGACAACCAAGAAAACGAATAAGAAAAACAATAAAAAATAAAATAATAGTTTAACCATTATTATATAAATTAAATGGCTTTAGAAATATGGTCGATTATCATATTTAATAGTAAATGTATAATTAATATAATCATTGAATGATGGGATACTAATATAAAAGTAATTTGAAAACCTATCTATATTTATAAAATCATATTTATTATCATAATATGCGACATTTGAAAAATTAATAAGATAATCTTTTACTTCCATACTATACAATCCATCATAATTAATTGATAATCTATCAAATGAAATACAAATAATTATATTATTATTATTATTTGTTTTATATTTCTTCAAATGCATTTTCACATCTAAATAATTATTATGAATTAATGTTTCATAATTAATTTCATAATAAATATTATCATTTTTCATAATAGTTTTTATAAAATCTTGATAATTATTTGATTCCTTTAAAAAGTAATTAAATTGTATATTTTGTTTATTTAGACAATCTCCTTCAGATATATATTCATAATTCATTTTAACAATATTTTTATCACTATAAAGTTTAATATTATTATAATCGTATTCAACAAAAAAATAGTCATTAACTAATGTCAAATAATAATCTTCAATTGCAAATGTAATACTAATTAATACTAAAAGTAGTTTCATTATTATTTAATTCGTTAATTTATTAAATTTAATTTATCAACTTTTATTATTTTGAATTTATACATAACCAAACACTTAAATCCCATTTATATGGTCTATTATTATAATATTTAATAAATGTTCCTCCTAATTCTGTATATTTTTTATTTATACATCTAAGTTCATAATAATTATCGTACTCTTGAAAATATTTACTATCACATCCCATAATAATTTTATTAGGCGGAAAACCATTATTAATCATATCTTCAAAACTATCCATTGTAAAATTATCTTCATTAAATTGACAATTATAATAGTCAATTAGTTTAGCTTCATCTGTCTTATTAAATAATGAATATGACCATTCATATTCATTTTTATAATATGTATCTATATCATTTACACACATACTATAACCAATTGTTGACATTGTTAATATAAATTCTGGAAAATCCCTTTTAATATTATTAATTAGTTTTCTAGTATTTTCAAATGTTGCACAATTTTCAATATCTAAATCAATTCCTTTTATTATTTTATTATTATTATTTATGAATTCATATAATATTTTATAAAAAATATCATAATTACTGAACAAATTATCAAATGTTTTAAATCCTTTTAGTATCATGATACACTTAATGTTTTTTTCAGTTGAAACCCCCAAATCAAACCATAAATTATCATATATATTATTATTTGGTTCTATGTTATTTAGAAAAATTTTTGGTATATTATTTTCATAACTAAATTTAAAATAACCAAAATGAATATAATTTGCATATGAATTATATATTTTATCACCTATGTTTTCATTTTTATAATTATTATCAATTAAATAGAAAATTACTTTTTTATCCATTAATATAATAAACAAAATAAATAAACATTTATTTTAAAATAAATGTTCTAGTAATATTTTCATATAGTATTAACCATAATTCTTAATCTTTGTTCATAAGTTAAAATACAGAAGTTTTTAATATTTTAATAATTGTATTCAACAAAAATTCATTAACTAATGTAATACTAAAAGTAGTTTCATTATTATATAAACATAATTACGTAATCAAATTAAATGTTATGTCCTAGCATTCCAGCCAGTTTTCTATATTGTTCATTAGATTCAGCATTTACTTCTTTATTTACTTTATCAATCTCGCTATATGTATCCTGTATTAATTTATATATAATATTAGGATTATTTATATCTTCATCTGTCATGTTTCTTAATTTTTCAAAAATCGTTCTATGAATGCTTGTGAGTTTATAATTATTTCTAGGTCTTGCTTCCACTATGGCCATTATTTGTATTATTTTACTTCTTCTAGGTTCTTTTATTTCTCCTGGACCAATTCTATATAAAAGACTTGAAAATATTGCCCCACTGTAATATAGTTCAATAAAATCCTCAGCATTCTCTATATTTTTTTTATTTGCATATTTTCTACTCATACCAGCAAAGAGGTCAGGGCTTAATTTATCATATCGTTTCTTACATTCAGATCTTCTATTTTTTGCATATGTTGTGCAACCTTTATTGTTTTTTTCTTCTAATCTATATATTAGATTATTAAATTGAATAGAACCACTTAGATAATTATCTGGATTATCTGTTTGACATTTTTCTTCAATTAGTTTTTTTAAATCTTTTGTTTCCTGATTTTTTTCATTAATATCAGTGACAATACAATCTTTTACAATTTTAGTTTTAGATGGTGTTGGTGTTGGTGCTGGTGTTGGTGCTGGTGCTGGTGTTGGTGCTGGTGTTGGTGCTGGTGCTGGTGCTGGAGATGATTTATTTGAATACATAGCAAAATATTATTTGTTTTATATTTCTTCAAATACATTTTATTCCATCATAAATATTAATATTTTTTTCTGGTGGATAATCAAGAGTATCTCTATATTTACTTAGTTTTATAGTAAAACCATTTTTAATATTATTAGCAACTTCTTCTAGTATTGGACATAATTCATTAATTTTATTTAAATATGTTTCTTTTTTATCTGATGTTAATTTATTTAGTCTAATAGCATCATTATACATAAAATGTTTATGGTGATTAGTATACTTATCATATAAATTTGGAATATTTCTATAAGCATTACCTATATCATCTGCATAAGTTGTATTTTCAATTACATATATATCATACTTTATATTTGCTATAGATATATCTAACAAATAATTAGATTCTGATATAACATTATATATTTCTTTTTGTAATAAATAAATTTCTAATATCTTTGAATATATATCTAAAACAGTTAACTCATTTATTATTACACCACCTCCTATCATTTCTCTATAATGTTTAACTTTGTTTTGGTAAATATAATTCGATGGATTATTTCTTAGTTTAATTTGATATTTCTCTAATTTATATACAATTAAATTATTATTCATAATATAATTATATTTATATAATTATATTTATATAAAGTTTTAATAAGAAAATTTTTTTAGATATTATAATAATGCCAATCAAAGATTATAATATACTTATAACTGGATATTATAATAAACAAAATACAGGTGATGATTTATTTGAACATATAGCAAAAAAATTATTTATTTCAAATAAAAATTATAAATATAAAATTAAATCAATAGATGAAGTTAAAAATGATAATAGTATAGCAAGCAATTTTGATAGAATTGTTTTATTTGGAGGAGAAACATTAAACAATTATTTTCTAGAACCTCTAGCTAAAATTAAAGAAAAAAATCAAAATATAAAATTATATGCATTAGGTGTTGGATTGGGAGCTGATATTGAATCTATTAAACAATATTTAATAATGTTCCAATATATAATTGTTAGACATAAACAAGATTATGCTTTAATTAAAAATAGATTTGATAATTTAATTCCATGTGAATACATTCAAGATATTGTATTTATGTATGATGTAAATGGATATAAAACAAAAATAATAAATAAAAAATGTGTTGGATTATTTCTATCACAGCCTAAATTAAAAAATGAAGATTCTCTAAATGATTATAATAATATTATTAATTATTATTTGAAAAATAATTATACGATTAAATTATTTAATATGTGTTATAGTGAAAATATGAATGAAAGTGATTATTTTGCTAATAAATTAATATTAGAAAATATACCAAAAAAATATAAACATTTGGTTAAATTAGTATCAAATAAATCATTTGAAAAAAGTATTAAAACAATTGATTTTGCTATTTGTGAACGCTTTCATTCTCATATTTTATGTTTAATAAATAATATTCCATTCATATCTTTTGGTAATACATTAAAAGTTAAAAAATTATTGGATGATTTAGAGTTAAATGAATTATTATGTAATTCTTATGATATAAATAATTTAAATATTAATTGTAAAAATAAAATATTTAAAGCATACAAAAATACTTATCCATCAGTTATTAAATTTTATAGTAGATTAATAAATACAGATTTAGATGATCTAATAATTCATCCAAAAAATAAAATAAAATATTATTTTAGTGATGATAAAATAAATACTTTATGCGAGACTTCTTTCAAAATGAATAACACAAATAATATATTAATGAATATATTTGGAACAACTAATTTAGAATATAAATGGGGATTAGAGGATAAAATAAAAAAAAATATATTAACAATTGATGATATTAAATGGTTAATAGAACAAAGTATTTATAAACATTATTATTTACATTTAATTAATTATGGTTCAAATAAAGGTGGAATAAGCGGTTTATTAAATGGTTTCAATATAGATTATATAGACCAATATGATAGAACTGGATGTCATCGTTCAGGATGGAGATATGTAGTAGATAATATAAATAATAATTTATCTTCATCTAATATAAATTGTATAAAATTAGATTTATATGTAGATAGAACATTTCATTGGTCTAAAAATGATATGATTAATAATCAACCTTCTATTATACCATATAAAACATATTGGGTGGGTTTTATTCATCATACTTTATATAAGGATGAAAGTAATTATAATTGCATTGAATTATTGAAAAATAAATATTTTATAGAAAGTTTAAAATATTGTAAATGTCTTATATTTTTATCTAAATATTTGAAAGATAATTTTCAAAAATTAGCAAATATAAATAATATTAAATTACCTAATTTATATAATTTATATCATCCAGCTGAATTTATAAATAGTGATAAATTGTGGCATTATAAATTATGGAAAGGAGATGTAATTCAAATAGGTTCCTGGATGAGAGACATGAATGCAATAGATGAATTAAATTATAATAAAAAACACATACTTATTGGAAAACAATCAGAAAATAAATATATATGTAATACAAATATTAAAATATTACATCACGTTAATAAAATAGATTATTTAAATAATGATGATTATGATGATATACTTTCAAGATATGTTGTATTTATAAAATTATTTGACGCTAGTGCTGTTAATACATTAATTGAATGTATTGTAAGAAATACACCTATTATTATAAATAAATTACCAGCTATTATTGAATATCTTGGAGAAGATTATCCATTATATTATAATAATATTGAAGATGTGCCATTATTATTAAAAAGACGATTATTTAATAATAAAATAAAGAAAGCTCATAAATATTTGAAAAATATGAATAAAGATTTTTTAAAAATAGATAATTTTTTGAATTCATTATATAAAATAATATTCTAAATTGATTAAGAGTTATAAATGGTTAATACTCTAGCAGATGGGTCAATGAATTTATCTCCATTTTTAAGACCCCATTTTGGTTGCCAGTAGTGAGGTAAAATACTTACACGGTTAATTCCAAAATATTCAATAAATTTATATAAATAATATTGTGATTCTTTTGTAGGTGGAACAACCGTGTTATTTAATTCTTTAGGAATTTCATATTTCTTTGTCTCAAATTTCTTATTAATATGTTCTTGAATCATTTGAAACCATGAACGTTCTTTACTACTTACACCATCTGAGAAAGCCTCCTTCTTACGCCATAATACTTCATTAGGTAATAAGTTAAGCATAATACTTGTATTGTCAAATGCCTTTCTAAATAAATATTTTTCCATACTATTTTCTCCATGAGAATGGGTTGGCATTCTTAAAGAACTATCTATTTTCCAATAGATATTAATAAACTCAGGATCAAGTAACGGAATACGTGCTTCTAAACCCCAACGTGAAACACATCTATCAGCACGACGTCCATCATACATATGAATATATTTTACATATTCTTTTGATGCTTTATCTAATTCTTCTCCATTAGGCGCATAATAATTAAAAAGATATGAAGAACAAACCTCGTCAGGACCTTCTCCTACTAATACTACTTTGCAATCAGTATGTTCACTAATATATTTACTAACTAAATATTGACCAACTGAGGCACGAATAGTTGTAATATCCCACGATTCAGTTGTTCTAATAACATCTTTAATTGCGGCTAATCCTTCTTCCTCTGTAAAATAAACCTCTGTATGATTGCTACCAATATGTTCAGCTACTTTTTTAGCATATATCATATCAGTGCTACCTTTAATACCACAACAAAATGTTCTAATATGACTATTTGTATTTCTTAGTAATCGAGCACTAATAGCTGCTACTAAACTACTATCCACACCACCCGATAATAAAAATGCAATAGGTCTATCAGCATGTAATCTTCTTTTAATACTATTAATAACCGAGTTCCTAATCTGTGGTAAAATTTCATCTAAATTAGTATTATAAACACTAGGTTTATTATATAATTCAACTTTCATATCAAATTTTTGAGAATTATAATACGATAATATTTTTTCTGTCATAGTAATAGTTCCTGGTTCAAATTCAACCACCTTACCATCATAACAACTCATACCTTTAATTTCTGAACTAAACATATCAATATCTCCATTAATTAATCCTTGATTATCTACTGTATAAAGTGGTCTAATACCAATCATATCACGACCAGCAT
>JACCDO012356930.1_pt1 | contig 12534 bp, 18 predicted proteins | sample 7446101 | NCBI WGS metagenome assembly JACCDO01 (sample SAMN15323440, study PRJNA562643) | freshwater metagenome | isolation source: river surface water | place: USA:Blue River Watershed | collected 2017-08-16 | reverse complement strand
GTCTTTGAGTATACACAGGTCAGCTGATTTAATATTCTCTCGATCATTGTAAAAATCTGAAAATATAAATTCATATTTCGTGTAGGTCTCTTTGTTTGATTTTACGACGCCCTCGTATGCATCATACCCGGTATACTCTATATTCAAATCATCATATATGTAAGGTCCACATATAAAACTTCCGCAACCACAATCTACAACGCTACGAATCTCATTATCTGATATAAATTTTTTTAGAAATGGTACATATGTGTTTATATTATATTCTAAAGTCGACCCACCTCCGCTTGATCCCTTGTAGGTTTGATTATCATCACTTCCCCAACGCCCGCTCTCGTATACGTCTTTGAATGCATTTATGGAATCAGTTTCCATTTTCGATACATTTCTCCATTGTACCAGAAGGATTACAACAAGTACAACCACAAGTATGGCCACGGCCCACCAACACTTAAGCATACTACACTAGTCCTTGAAAAAAGAAAATGACCGTCCACTGGGCTGTCGCGATGGATGTCGAAGCTGTTCCCGTCTCCGTCGAGGGCGGCACCCTCTCCATTCCATTTGCGGTCGCATGGGAAGCGTTTGGCCGAGACCAACACGAGTACACGAGAGGAGGAGTACATGCACCGCTTCACAGGAGGGACCGTATGGTTCTTGCTGTGAAGGAGTTTTTTACGCGCGATGATCTCGTATCCCAGTTCAAGAACAAGCTCTCCGAGTTCCTGGTCGGTACGGACGACATCATCAAGGTTCCTCTGAGGGACATCGTGCACCAGCTTGCAGAGTCTGTCAACGCGAACGGTGGTCGACTCATGGCGCACTGTATGGATAGGGACCTCGCGGCGCTCTGGAACGGTGATCGATTCTTCGGAACGAACGTGTTCCACCCGAGCGGTCCGCATTTCAAGTGTTCCACAGTTCCACTCTGGAACCAGATTCGGTTCGTGTGTACTCGCAAGATCTTCACGGACCGTCGACTGAATGAGAAGTTTCTGGCGAAACATCCCCAGCTGATTGACACGTCTCTTGAGGGTCTGACAATTGCGATTCGGGGAGGGGACACAAGTTTTCACCAGAATCACCGTCCACAGGATGACATAGACCTCCTGATTCGACTCCTGGATCACCTGTACACAGCTCGCGTGAGCAGGAAAGACTTTTGGGATATACTGCGATTGGACCACGATCACTACGACTCCGTGCCGAAGACTGTGCATAGCCTTCGCGATACAGTTCAAGTTTCTGGTCAAGCGACATTGAAAAATTGAAGAGTTCGTACTTTGAGTCAATTTGGAGGTTAAGTCGAGGGAATTCTGAGTATCTCGCACGGTTTCTCATGAATAACCATACGATCATGTACAAGTATTGAAAGAATGTCCGCGGACGTTTCGGTGCCTGTGGTGGAAATTTGAACAGAATCTCGAGGACATCGGTCCGCCCCAGAAATGGGGCACACGGTGTTTCCTCGGCGACTGATCCGTCGACGTATCTCCGATCGACCGGGGTCATGATCAGCGGTATTGCCACCGACCTACGCACGGCATGCGAAACCTTCATGTCAGGCGTGGTGTCGACCGACATGTAGATGGTACGCCCCATAACAATGTCGTACGTCGGCACGTGGAGCTTTATGGGGTTCATGGCATACAGCTCAGCAAATGTTGGATCGACCCCATCAGTCGCACGAATGATGTACCTCTCGAAACGATCAGCGTCTATGAGTCCAAACTTTTCCATGAGTGCCCTGATGTCCGGCTTTGCAAGATCAGACAGTGGAGCCTCGATTGCAATTTTCAGGAGACGGTCGACGTCACCTCGGGTGAACACATAGAACATGCCTATGAGTGCACCCGCAGACGAACACGATATCTCCTGGAGGTCATCGAGTTGACCCGAGTCTTTAAGATGTTTTATAGCCCCTATAAATGCATAAATGATCATCGAACCGGGTCCGATGATCAGGTGTTTCATTTATTAGAGTTTTTGCTTGACGTGTCTTTAAGTCCAAAGGGAAACTCCGTTTCCCTTTGTCCAACGGGGGGTCACGTGACCCTTTTGTCCAAGTCCGATGGACTTGTCCTCTTAATCACTTGAGACACGCACATGAAACCTCGACTTCTTTATACATATCCTTTACGAGTTCCTGTACAATCTTTTGTTTCATCATGAGTTTGAGACACTCGAGCGTCTCCTGACTCATGACATCGTCACTCGTTCCGACGACGCCATCGGCTCCGGCGGCAATCCGATCGAGAATCGTCAGCGCATCTTCATACGATGGGGCGTGCTGACACACCAGACGTATGACCTCAATTGCATTCTCGGGTGTAACTTCCCTGAACTTTGCGAGTACGAGTTCCTCCATTTCTTGATATGTATATTTATAATTTTATCATCATTCCTCTTGTCCAACAGGAACGACGTTCCTGTTGTCCAACTCCTACAGAGTTGTCCTCTTCCCGCAGAAATATTGGCACGTTTTAGTTGATGGCACACACTACACTGAAAGTTCGTGCCCTAAAGTCGCTTATAAATCAAGGGTACTCATACGTACCGGGATCCATTCCACTGACTGCAAATGAACAAAACGAAATAAATAGGCACCTGCGTAGACAACCAGAGTTTGTCATTGGTTGGATACTCAAGTTTGAGAGAGCTGGTATAAATGCAAGTAAACTTTTCAATATGATTGGTGTTCGAAGAAACGGAAATAAAGGACAGCGTATACGGAACTCCAGGTCACTAAATCAAGCTATGAATGTGTACAGGGAGAGACGTACACGTAGATCTGTGCTGGATTTAGATTAGGTCCAAGGGGAACGGAGTTCCCTGTCCAAAGGGAAACGGAGTTCCCTGTCCAAGTCCGATGGACTTGTCCCTCTAGTACGCAGCAGGGAACTGCTTGCGCAGCAGGGCGAACACGATGGCGAACACCAGGGTGTGCACCAGCACGGCCACCTGAGAGGTCTGACCGGACATGAAGGCACCCTTAGAGCCTGGCGGCAGGGTCAGCAGCGCTCCTGGAGTCAGGGCAATGAACAGGATCAGGGGCACCAGCACGTCAGCCTTGGTCAGGCTGCGCTTCAGCAGGAACTTCATGATCAGGAAGTACACGATGGCAAAGATGATCGCGTTGACAAACAGAGCGGGACCCAGAGTGTGAGCGCCGTTCTTCTGCATGAAAGCCACCAGGCCAGAGTTCAGCAGAGCGAACAGCAGGGCCGGAACGTAAACCTTGGGCGATGTCACGTCAATCTTGTCCATTTTTTAGAGTAGGCCGAGAGAAAAAAAATTTGTACCAATTTCGACCCCTGACAAATGGATGGGTCCTGAGGAACATCACCTCATCTGTAATTACCTCGCACTCATCGTCGTCTGGATCTTTCCGCACAAAATCACAAAACTCGTTGAAAGTCCGGCGCAGAGGCAAGTACCAGTCCTGATGATACTCAACAATCGACATCCACACGTTCAAGAGGTCTTCACTGTACCAGTCCTGCCAATCTTCTGGACTGAGCGTATCCACAAGGGGATCGCCATCAGAATCATACTCGCCACCGCTTCCCGTGGCTGCATCTTCACCTTCTAGGAATTCACACTCCTTCATCTGATGCTGCTGGAGCACGCAAGATGGACAGTGTAGAGCGCTGTTTGACAGGTGCACTGTCGATGATAGCTTTCATTGCACCCTCCACCTTAACTGCGTCACCGCCAAAATAGGACATGAGACCGGTCTGGATAACATCACGAGTGATGCTCCCCTTTGCGTTTTTTACACGGAGGCGAACCTTCTTGTCACTGATCTTCACATCCTCAACGTCGTTCTGGACCATGTTCTGCTTGATCACCTCTGAGAGGGTCTTCTCGCGCTTGACGAGCATGGAGATATCCTTGCGCGCCTGAGCTATGTGCTTCTTTATTTCAATCCACTCAGTCATCACAGACTTGAAGTCGGACATTTTCTACTGGAGTATTCAAGCGTATTCTTTATCTTGACCAATCTCGAACAGAGGTCTCATGGTCTCTGGAGTGATCGTGCTGAGGTTCCAGATGCTCACCGGGTCACGGGGATTGGCCGGCTCGGATCTGATCTGGAGGTTGGCGTTGCGCAGGGTACCGCCGACAGTCTCGGGGTAACCAATCTGGCCACGCGGGTCCAGGTAGTTCTGGCCACTGAGGATTGCCTCGGTGGAGAACTGACCGTAGTCATCGGTGATGGGAACCTCATTGGGCAGCAGGGCTGCTGATGCAACGTCTACTGCTGGGGGAGCCATGGCAGCCTCGCTCGCGGACGTGGCAGCGTCGCTGTCAGAGCCGGACATCTTCATCTGCTTAGGAGCGGACTCCTGGGTGGCGACTGCTGGAGCAGACACCTCGTCGGAACCGTCTATCGGGGCACCCTCGAGGGTGAACCCGCAGCTGTTCTTCTTGAAGAAGAGCATGTACACGATGAAGGCCACCAGGAGGATGATAGCCAGAGACTTGCCGTCGAAGTTTGCCATTTAGTACATAGTCAAGAGAATTTATTATATGAGAGCGCCGGCCATTCGCAGTCTCTGTAGTCTCTCTTCACGTGTCATACCGCCACCGCCTCCTATAGGTCTTACACCTGTTGGAACAACGCGTTCGCTCGGAACATATGGAGCTGTTGGACGCGAAGTCGTAGCGATTCCACTGTTGAAAATACCACGTCGTTTATTCTGAAGCAAACTTATAGCCGGGGGCTTCAGGATCATAACCACAACAAGAACAATAACGGCGACAAGCGCAATTTTCTGGAGCCAGCACTGTTTCATTTTGTATTAGAACAGAGAAGAAAAGTCCTCCTCCTCTTCTTGGTCCTGGTCCTCGAACATGTACTCCTGAGGAAACTTGGACACAGGCGATCCACTGACAATCCGCGCCTGGACGAGGCGCCACACTGGACCGAAGGACTTTTTGAGGAACCAAAGACCTACAAGTTCCACAATAATATCACATTTGGTACCTGGAGCAGACAGTGCAGCCTCTGGGTCCTGGACCTCTTTGCGGTCAGAGTCGAACACCTTTGCGATGACATTCGAGTTTACGCGAGCGAGCGGAGCCTCAAGGAGACCCGAGCTGACAGATGGATCATACGCCTTCTTGAGCGCATCAGATTCAATCTTACGTCCGAACCACTCCTCGGACATAGTATCAGCCTGTGCAAGGATGCTCTCATCGTACTCCTGGAATACAGGCTCGACACTCTTGGGAACCTTGAAAAACCCAGCAGGCTCCTGAACCTCTACGCCATTCACCTGCTTGAGAACGCGACCTCCGTCCTTTGAAGATGTGATACGCAGGAAATACCGACCGTCCGGGAGTTTCGCGGGTTTTCCGTATTCCATTTTCTTATGTGTGACATAATATAAGGATGAATACAGACGCACTGATACCCAAAGAGATACTTGAGGTACTCAACACGCCAGTTTTATGGGACACGGTAAAGCTCTGGCACGTCTTGATTCTTTCTCTCATCGTGCCGACGCCTGTTGCTTTTGCAGTTGTACTCTTCATGATGTTTCCTCGGCTTAAAGACAAAGCAGTCGAAATGATCAGGAATGGAGGCACTCGAGAAGGCAGTCCGAGCCCTACAGCGTGACATCCATAAGATTCGTCAGAAGCTCGATGATCCCACTGGTGAGAAGGCAAAAGCTCGCTCTGAGAACAACTCGTTCAAGCGCCCTCAGCAGGTGTCTGACGAGCTGAGGAAGTTTTTGGGGCTTGCAGAGGGTGAGATGGTGTCTCGGTCTGATGTGACGAAGCGTGTGTTTGCGTACGCAAAGGAGCGCGGTCTGAACAACGGCAAAGTGATCAACGTGGACGATGCCCTGAAATCCCTCCTGAATCCAGTGGATGGTCAGGACGTGACTGTGACGAACCTGCAGAAGTACATCAATCACCACTACAAGAAGGCGGTGCCCGCCGGTGGCGGTGACACCCCATCCACTGAGCCAAAGTCAAAGAAGCCGAAGGTGGTTAAAACCTAGGCTCATATGAGAAATAATGGTGACCAGAGAAGAGATTGAGGCGCTCGTGGGAACAAAAGTCTCAAATGTGAGCCTGTACGTACAGGCATTCACACATAAATCAGCACTGAAACAGTACCCTGATCAGTTCCAGACATCTTATGAAAATCTCGAATTCATGGGCGATTCCGTTCTGGGGTTTATCATCACACGAATTCTTTTTGATCAGTTTTCAGGTGAACACGAGGAGGGGTTTTTGACAAAAGCTCGTACCAAGATTGTGAGAGGATCGACGCTTGCGATTATCTCAGAACGCTTGGGGCTTTACAGATGGATCATCATGGATGAAAAGGGAACAAAGAAGGGTTGGAATCGTAATCCGAAGATTCTCGAAGATGTACTCGAGGCACTCATAGGGGCTATTTATATTGATCTCGGAATTCGACACGCACAACAATTTGTGTTTCGACTGCTCAACGAGAATCCAATTGATGTGATTTCAGACGACAATTACAAGGATCAGCTTATGCGACTCTGTCAGAGCAGGAGAACTGATCTGCCGGTGTACAACGTGGATTCACTCGTAAATGGAATTTTTTACGTCTCTGTGTACGTGAATGGGGTACTCTTTGGAAGGGGGGCAGGGACAACGAAGAAACAGGCTGAGCAGATTGCAGCCTCAGAGGCTATTAAGATTTTTGGTACAGTATACAATACAATAGATGCACCCTAAGGTTGCAGAATTGCTCAAGTGGAAATTTGATGATCAACGCAGCCCGGAATGGTTTGCGCTCCGAGGGAACATGCTTACGGCGAGTGATGTTGCCGCCGCGATCGGTGTCAATTTCTTTAAACACCCAGAGGCGCTCATTGTAGAGAAGTGTGGTCATCGTACATTTGACGGAAATGCACACACGGCTCGAGGAGTCCGCCTCGAGCCTATTGTCCGTGAAATGTATGAGAAGCAAACCGGTACACGGGTCCATGAGTTTGGGCTCATGGTTCACTCCGAGTACAAGTGGCTCGGAGGAAGTCCGGACGGGATCACAGAGGATGAAGGGATTCTCGTCGAGATTAAGTGTCCTCGAAAACTCTCGAAGAAGGTTCCCGAGTATTACGTCCCACAGATCCAGGTACTCCTCGAAATTTTTGACCTCGAGGCATGTGATTTCATCCAGTACTGTGAAGAGACTGATGAACTTCGGATTGTACGAGTTCCAAGGGATCGTGCCTGGTTCGCAGAGAATCTTCCCAAGATGCGCGCATTTTGGGAACGTGTCCTGTACAAGCGCACACACGGTCTCTCCGAGTTTAAAAAGGACACTTCGCCCCGCCAGTGTATCGAGTGTACACCCAATTCTGATTGAATGAGCTCGTGTACTGATCCCTACCGGAAACTTTGTAAAGCGTCTCTGGACTTCCTGCACTATCGAAGGTGATGATCACGTTTCCGTTTGACGCAACTATGTATCCAAAATTTATGGTTGTTACGGACGACGGAGTTGTTCGAACCTCGAGTGAACCTCTCGAGCTCGTTGAGAATGTGTGATATCTACACGATCTCCCTCCTGGGTATGATATACTTGTCGTGTACACCAGACCGGTGAGTCCTCCTCCGTCAGATACCGGGGAAGGAGAAGGACTGGGACCGAGTACAGCACCACCGAGTCCCCCCTGGCCTGTTCCGACGGTTGTACCGCCACCCGTACTCGTGACGACGGGTCCAGCTCTCCTCGTGTAACAAAGTGCACCAGGTTCTGATTTTTGTGCAGTCGTATAACGCAGAGCCCACGAATTTCCACCCGACGCCGTGTAGAATCCGGCACATCCTGGTAGTTGTTCACAGAGTGTCTTTGCGTCTGCCACGGAGACGACACCAAAGTATCCCATGTCCGCCGGTGCGTCGTAACAGGATGTGTTGTTCATGACGTCGTAGCCGTCACCTGCGTCTATAGAAGTTGGAGGCGGTGCACTGCTAGCAGCTTGCTGTGCACTCCGTGGATATACACATGTAGACCCGTTTGAAAACGTAACAGAGAAACCAGTACTGGGAGCAAATGAGACGACGGATGGAATAAGCCCACTTCCTGAAAAAGTTCCCGAACCATCCATCGTGAGTGTACCCCCGCTCGCACCTGTTGAGAGAACACTCACAGGTATTCTCGAGAACGTGACTGTGTATCTCCCGATATATCCAGCAACAGGTGTAGAGCTCGTGACGATAAATGAATCGGAAGCGCACGTACCTCCTCCACTGTTCGTGTACGTCGTACTCGCTGCAGGCGGAGACACCGCAAATTCACTAAATTGTCTACAGCCTCCAAGACTCAGGTACGTTGTCATTGAAAAGAGTACATATTTTTATCGACTCATCTTCTTGAATTCACGCGCGATACTCTCTACACTCCTGTTCGGATTCTTCAAAATCGTGTTCAAGAAGTTGCGCAGGTTCGCATTCGTGTACTTGTTCCCGAGCAAGTTCCTCGCGACGTTCATCGGATCCCTTCCTCCTCCAATTGAAGACGTTGTCTTCCCTGAGGACGTTGTCTTCTCTGAGGACGTTGTCTTCTCTGAGGACGTTGTCTTCTCTGAGGACGTTGTCTTCCCTGAAGACCCCGATGACCAGTTGAACGTGAGATTTCTGTTCAGGATATTCCTGTTTGTTTTGCTCTTTAACAGGGCATTGATAAACTCCTGTTTCTTTTTTAAAGAAGATACATTGAGCACGGGATCGAACGTTTTCAAAAAGTTTCGAAGTTCTTGAATCGTAAATGTACTGAGTGCCCGAGTCTTGTCGCCTCGTCGAATCTTCTTTGAGTTTGTGAGAATGTAGTGTGGGACGTTGTTCACCATGAAATTTGGTTGAGATGGTGTTACAGTAGTTGAGACCGCCTTCTTACGAAGTATCGAACACACAAGTTCCTTCTTCTTCGTGGTCTTCTCGGGCAAGAGTACACCAATCTTTGCAGCCACCTTCTTGAGACGGTCAAGCGTGTGTCTCGAACACTCGAGACCGTCGATCCTGAATTTGCCATCTGCATTCAGTGTCAAGGCTGGAACTGGTGAGTTTATTGGAGGGGGAGGGGTTCCCACACGGTTCCTTGTGGAACCGGTCCCCCCACGGTTCCCTGCGGAACCGGTCACCCCACGGCCCGGAGGTGTCGAAATCCCAAACAGTGCACGGACACGTGCTGGAATAGGAACACCAGCTTTTCGGTACGCCTCGGTCACCGTCTTTCTTCCCTGGCGAATGTGTTTCGGTATCGCGTAGAGTTTGGGTTTACCGTTCGGACCTGGGCGGACGTACATATCCGCGGGCGCATTCACGTTCCAATTGTTTGCGGTCCTCCGAGGAGACCTCCGAGGTGGTGTTGATCCAGCAGCGATTCCGAGGACGTTCCGAACACCTCGTGGAATGTTTACACCAACACTCGCATACGCCTTGATCACCTTCTTACGTACGAGTGAAGGATTTGGTGGAATCGGATAAAAACGCGCGATCCCGTTCGGACCAGGTCGGACGTAAAATCCATTCCTCGTGTTGTTCCACCCACTCGCGGGCTCGTACCTGCTCTCGATCGTCTTCGTGCGCTTGTACGCAGCGTTTCGACGGACCGCAACTGGACTCTTGACAGACGCGGCACCTGTGTACGGGTCAGGGTACTTCTCAAGAACTTCACGCACACGTTTTTCTATACCTGCGAGATCTCTGCCCTGTGCGACAACCGTACCGTTTCTGAAGACGGACGCTATGACACCATCAGAAAAATCAATCCGAAGCTTCTCAAACCCAAACTCGGGTTCGTATTGAATCCGGTACCCGACGGGTCTGACTCTTCCGAAACTGTCTGCGATTCGTCCGAGTGCGACATTTCTTCTGAGATGAAACCTGACTGCTGTGTTTGTCACCTTGAATGTGAGCGACTTGATCTCGGGAACGAGACGCGCGAGCACGCGGTACGTCATCTCCCATGGAACCGATCCGGAGAGTGTCACGACTGATTCACGAATTGTCGCAAACCCTCTGAACCGAAACCGAACATCTACTCTCTTTATCTTGTTTATTGCGTTGCGCACATTCACAAGTGTCCCGTTTGAATTCTTTGTAATCACCGGAGCTTTTCCCCCGATCGCGTGGATGAACCCTGAAATCTTTGTGATATCCTTAGGGAGTTTGTTTCCGGATCTCCAGAATACGTAATCGAGATCTATAGGAACGCTTGCGCGACTTGACGTTGCACTCTGAAACGTGACTTTTGTCGTCATCTAGAAATCCACAACATTAGAATCTTGGAACTGGATCACGTCGACACCGTAGATGATTGGTTGCGTCGCGTACGCGCGACCGTGGTACGTGACTGATTCTTGACGCACCTCGAGCTCCTTCTGACTGAACGGACCAGCGTACACATCCGGGTTGAACTTCGAACGCGGCAGATTGTTCTCCTGGCAGTGCTGATTGAACATGCTGACGAAGAGCTTCTGTGGAACAAACTTGTCCGGGCCGTACTCCACCTTCTCGGATTCCAGGAAGTTGAGCAGGGTGTTCGTGACGACTCCAATCTGTTTCTGTACATCCCTGAAATACTTCGGGAGGACGTTCCAGATATCCTGATCGCTGTACTTCTCGGCAAACTCGAGGTACGCCTTGACGCACTTGCACAGGATCGCAGGAATTTCACTCTCGAGTTTCTCCTCAAGGTGCGGATCCGCCTCGGCCACCTGGCGCGAGAAGTTCAGGGTCACCACGCGACGCTGGACACTCCCTGAGTTGTCGCGCCAATTCGGAACTTCATTGCCTGCCAGGATTCCAGGCACGTTCCACTGCTTGCTCAGGGCCTTTTGATTTTTGCGGGCAATCGAGACGTCCTCGCCGGACACCATGGACTGAAACTCAGCCTGTTCCAGGGCCAAGTCACCCTTGACCTCTGGTGAGATGAACATGAGCCCATCGTGAATACTCCACAAACCAAACTTCTTTTCTATGTTATTCGACAGAGTGCGTACATCCTCTGGATCGTAGAAACGCTTGAAGACCTTCGTGATCAACGTCGACTTACCGGACCGTGCGATACCTTTCAGGAAAGGTATACATTGCCACGCATCCATCTCATTCACATCAAAACACAGACGTCCTCCGAATGCATACACCCACTGACACACATCGTCTGGAAACTTCTGGTACTCCAGGACACGATGCATGTTCGGCGTCGGAATCTGTGTCCAATGGACGTCGTCGTACGGTTTGAATTCCTGATCAAAGAACTTACACGCGACAATCGTCGGATCAAGCGTCTCAAACTCAGGAGATCCGTACTCGTAAAACCGAGTCGTGTACTTCTTTGCAGTCGCGTCCCACTCTTTCCCGACAAAGAGTCCGTTCCTGAAAGACCAGACGTGTCGATCCTTCTTGATCTCAGGGAACTGGATATCACGACAATTTGTCAGGTGCACGATGCTCTCCTTGACATTTCCAGCACGCGACGTGAGATTCTTCCACATGTCATACTTGTCCTCCTTCTGAGTAAACGTATACACAAACTCCTCAATGTCCATCACAGGCTTCCATGCACGCGTGACGTGCGGTCCGCACGCAATCTGCTTGCAACACTGACCCTTGTACCGTTTCATACCCTGGCGTTTCAGTTCATTCAGGAGGTACAGGAGGAGCCGCTGATACGCAGTACGCTCGTCATCATCAGCAGAACCATCCAACGTACGGACACGGAATAGCGAACCATCAACATCACTCTTGATCGGAATCAGGTTCGGATGATTGATTCGCTCGTAGACACGGTGCCACGCAAAAATCACCTCGAAGTAGTCACCTGCGGTCTCAATCAGACGGGTGATTCGATTCGACAGTGTAAACTCGTCACCGTTGATATCAGTAGACACGCTCTCGCATACACAGAGCTCACTCGTGCGATGGTACAACTCAGCAAAAAGCTCGACGAGTCGACGCTTCTGTTCAATGACCCTGTCCAGATCTACGTTACACGGAAGACCAGAGGTGTCGAGCTCGTCTTCCCTGAAGAATTGCCTGAACGGATTTGTCAGAGGAACAAAACTGTCCCCGCGAGACATCAGACCCATCTTGAATTCAAGTTTTGCTACAAAGTCTGTGATGCTCCGTTCATCGAGTTGGTTCACCTCTGATCTCAGGATCTCCATCTCGATGTTCGAACTGTGCTCTGCCGGAACATCTTTTTCGATTGTGTGCGTCATTCACTGCTGACCTAGCAAGAGAAAATTTTAAGCCGGTGCCGCCGCCGGGCCTCCACCGATCTTGGTCAGTGCAGAGTACAATTTGATCAGGATCTTGTTCTGTGCATCCATCTGGCGGCCGATCCGGTCCAGTGCCTTCACGATACCGTCCGCGATATTGTCACCGTCCTCGGTCACCAGAAGATCCACCAGTGGATTCTCCATGACCACGTCGTCCTCGTCGTCCTCCTCCAGCATGGGGTCGCGGTCCTCTTCGGTCGGGGATGCCATTTTATCAGTTGCCCCCCAAAAATTTCAGGGATGCTCTGACGCG
>JACCDO010237555.1_pt1 | contig 12539 bp, 1 predicted proteins | sample 7446101 | NCBI WGS metagenome assembly JACCDO01 (sample SAMN15323440, study PRJNA562643) | freshwater metagenome | isolation source: river surface water | place: USA:Blue River Watershed | collected 2017-08-16 | reverse complement strand
ATTTTTGGTTGAAATAAATATACTATTAATTGAGGGAGAATCTCCTCCTAAAATTTGTTTATAAGTATTAAGATTTATAGAAATATTATCAACAATATATTTAAAAACATCTATTACATAAGCTCCTTGTACATTTTCTTCTAGAGTTGTTTTATATATACCGCCACTATAGTTGTTTATAATATTAAGAATTGTATTATTGATAAATAATTTTCCAATATCCGTTTCTGTATTGAATTTTAGATCATTAATATATTTATTATAAATAGACACAGTAAAATTATCAAAATTATTTTTAGGTTCAGAAAAGTAATATATTTTGTAATTAACAATATCAATAACTGAATTATTTTGAACTTGTTTATAATAATTATTAATTAAGTTGTTTGGAATGATATTTTGATTTAGGTAATCAAAGTATGTAACAATATTTGTTTTCATATCGATTGTATTAATTTTTTTACCATTAAAAATATAATTATTACAATAAGTTAAAATATATTGAATCATATTAATATATTCATCATTATCTATATATTCAGTGTTAATTATAAGTATCATAATTCTGTATAGAATTAATAGTTTATTATTAGAATTAATAAAATCATTGTAATTATAATTGTTTAAATTAATATTAATTATCTGGAACGTATTTATATAATCTATAAAGGATAAGTAATAATTAAAGAAGGTCATTTGTAAATCAATATAAGGTTTATCAGTATTGTTTATATAATTAAATGAAATAATATTCCATTCAGAATCAGCTAATATTTCTAAAATAGTATTTACTATATTATATACACGATCATAATTAGAATCAGTAATATTTGATATTTGTTTTCCAAAAATTATTTTTTCAATTATATCAATATCCAAGTTAATTACTGTATTATTTTGCTTATATCTAAGAACTCCCAATAAAAATTGAGTAAGATTATTTAATGTAATAGATGTGTATTTAGTTCTAAAAATATTATAGTAGTAAGACAAATATTGGTATAAAATTGAGGTAAAATCATCAATATTTAATTTATAAGAGCGTATTGTGTAATCATAATATGATATTCTAAAGTAATTAAAAGTGGCATTTTTAAAATATTTTTCCCAGACATTTTCAATATTTTTCTGTATACTATAATTATTTGTATAATAAACGAGTTCTCTAACACTGAGTGATAATAATTCGATAAATTTATCATATTCTAAAATAGTAACAATTACTTCGTAAATTAGTTTTTGAGATTCTGTAATGCTATTTGTGTTAACATAATATGATTTTATGAAGTTATTAATATTAATAGGATCAGCTACACTATTGATAATATCTTCAATAACTTTATTAAAAATACTTTCATTATAAATTAATGTTAATCCAAGATTGTTCTGTATTACATTGATAAGAAGATTTATTGATATTTGTAATCTAAATACATAATTAATAAAATTATCTCTAAATACCATATTATAGTTTTGGAATATTTTAATTGTGTTAAAGAAATTTACAATATTATAATTTGAATTTGTTTTGTCGGTAGGAATAGTGTTAGATAATAATATGTAATAATATAAGGAGACTAAATAGTTATACATAGAGTCATAATTGGAAAATTTTATATTTTTGTTAAAAATATTTTGTAATTCTAAATTTTTAGTATTAGAAATTCCATATTTATTAATTTTAAATTCAAAATTAAATTTTTTAAATAATTCAATAAGTTTGTTAAATGTGCTAAAATATGATTGAGGATTATTTTTATTTAAAGTATAATAATTTGTGGAGTATATAGCATAATTTATAGAATTAAACAAAAATTTATAAAGTTCTAAGTCGTAATTTTTAATATTAATAATTGATTGAGAATTTTCAATAATATTATTAAAATATTCATTAAGTTTTGGAAATATAACTTGATAATTTTCATCAAAGTTATAATAGTTATAACTATATGAATAATATTTTGTAAAGAAGTTGGGGAAGAATTTTCCAAAATCAATATTACTTACTGCGAAATCATAATCATTAGGTACTGAAATTGATAGATTATCTAATTCACTTGATATATATGTTATAAATCTGATATTATTTGCTCGAGCTAAAAAATTTGTGTATAGTGTATCGTTATAAAATTTAGTTGCTTCTTCAAATTTATTAACGTACTTGATTAAGTCTAATGATATATTAAAGTTTGATGTTATACCCTTGAAATTTTCCAAAACATCATTAATATATCTGGTACCTAATCTTAAGTTTCCAATAATTATATTAACATCATTTGTTAAATCATCATATGTGATATTGAAAACTTTAAGTAAATTACAAATTAGGTTAAAAGTTAAGTTAATATTTGAAATATCTGTATTTTTAAAGAAAATTAAATTATTATTAATAAATGTGGAAGCTGGATTAGTAGTGTTATCAATAATATTATTAAGATCGTAAATAATATTTTCCATGAATATATCAAGATAATTTATAGCAGTTCTTGTTAATTTAGTTGATGTAGAGTTTTGTAAAGTAATATCATTATTAAAAACAATATTAATACGTTGTATTAGATTACTTATTGTAGAATTAAATGTGTTAGTTGTGATTGTAGAAGTAGTTTTAAAGTCTGAATTACCAATCTGTATATCATATGAACTAATATATTTTTGTGTTAAAATTAGTAGGTTTCCACCCAGATCTACTGAAGATTTAGTTATATTTAATAAAAAGTCAATTTCTAATTTAGATTGATAGTTGATAGGTAAATTAAAATTTAAGTTGTTAATATTAATATCGCTTACTTTATAAGATTCGCTAATATAGTAATTTATAATTAGCTTATTATTTGGATCAGAAAGAACATCTTCTAGAGCAAATGTAATAATTTCTCCATTAATATTATATTCCAAATATAATTCTTTATCATAAGTAAAATATTCAATCAATAATCTGTGAATATGTACATAAATTAAGTAATTAAAATACAAGAAAATTATTATTTTCTTTTTAATATAATCAGTATCAATTGTTAAATAACATAAAGCGTTAATATCTTTTTTAAATCCTATTATGCTATAGTATAAATTGTTTGGGCTGAAATTATCATCCAAGGTTATTAATTCAAAAATTAAATCATTAAATTCATCAATATTATCTGTATTATAAAAATAATCAATTACAGGTGTCCCATCTTCTAATACAAAATTAACTATTGTGGATAAATTTTTAGTTATATAATCTCTAAATGTGAAGTAATAATAATAATAAGAATTTGTACTTGTGTAATCAACATCAATATTTTCAATAATTTTGTTTAACCATTTGTTTTGTAAAAATGTTTGAGTATCTGACCAATTTTGATAATTGAATAATTGGAAAATATCTATATCTTGATATAATGCAGTGTTTTCTAAATAAATTTTTAATCCAGCATTATTATATTTAAATACTTTTACAACATTATATAAAGTATTTTTTTTAAGAAATTGAATACTTTGGTTTAAATTTCCCGATAATTCAATTGCTTTATTTGTACATAAAAGATAAATTATTCTATTTAAATCCTTTTCAAAATATAGATTGTTGACGATATTTCTGTTTAAATAATTAGAATAAAAATATATTAAATTTGTAATTGGATATAAATCACTATTAAGTTTTGGATTGATAATATTTTCTAATTTTGTAACATCTTCAATACCTAAACATCTCTTATTATAAAATGTATTGAAATAACTATCTAGTGGTGATACAATTGTATAGAAAAATTGTACTGAATTAATAAGTATATTAATTATAACGTTATCACCAAAAAAACTTTCTAAATTACCAGAATTTGATGATTTTAATAAATTATTGTAAATATTATTTTGAATTATAAATATTGAGTTATTAAATATTACATTTCTGATATTATCATATTGTTTTTGTAAAGATACATCTGATAAAAAATTTGAACTGATTGTTTTGTTAATAATACTTTTATCATATAAAGAGAATAACATAGTATTATATTCCGTAATAAAGTTATTAATTAGGTTATTGTAATCAATATAAAAAGAATTATTCAAACTAAATATATTTTTACTAGAATCATAAATAAATATGTCACTACTTAAATTTAATAAATCATAATACAATCTTAAATTAGTATCAGTTTCATCAATACTAGTACTATTTTCAAATATTTTTTCCATAAACATTTTAACTCCTTCTGTTTTAATATTTATTTGTTCAATAGCATCATTAATTTTATTAACTAAAATATTTGAATAATCAAAGAAAATTAAATTAGAAGTGGTTCCCAATATATTTATAAAGTCATCTAGACATTGTGTATATATATTTATTGAATATTTTTGAATTAAAAAGGTATTAAAATCTATACCAGTTTGACTATATCTTTGTTGAAAAAAAGTAAAAACGTCAGAATATAAACATCTATTTAAATATGATAAGTATAACAAATATATAATAATAATATTGTATGTTGAAAATGATGTTACAGGTGAAAAACTGAATGTATTTAATAATTCATAATTAGAATTATTTGTTTTGTTAAATTTTTCTACATAAAGTAAGATTTTATTAATACATTGATAGAATGTTAATTCGCTAATACAATAATTTGATAAATAAGAAATATTTTGTACAATATAATTATTAACTGCATTAACCAATTCTATATAGAAATTAAAAGTTTGAGAATTATAACTTAAATTTAAATTATTAAATAATGTTAAAATATAATAAAATCCACCAGTTATATTTTCATTATTAATAAAATTTATGTTCTTTTTAACATCATTACTTTTTTTAACATAAACACTTGTACCTTGATAATAATCATTATAAGTAATTGTTAAATTATATGTATCATTAATAGTTTCTGAATTAACAATATTTGTGTTGTCAAACATCACACCAACAATATTAGCACTGTAATAACAATTATAATAAAATGTGTTTTTAAAGAATTCGTTAAAATTGGAATCAACATAAGATGTTGAATATTCGGTTTGACTTTTAATGATAATATTTGTAATTAAAGCAATTAATTCCGTATAATTAAATGAAATTTTTTTAAAGAATAAATTAACTATTTGGATAATCTCATCATAATAAGTAAATAAATTTTTATTAAGTTCCAGAATTTGTAAAAACAGAATTATTATTTTATCATCATAATTATATAGATAACTATATACAGTGTCAGAAATAGATTTTAAATTTAAATTAACTTTTGATGAATCAGAAATATTATATTCGAAAATATTCTTATTAAAGAAAAAATTATCATAAATAAATAAAAATTCATTTTCTTTGTTTAAACTTAGTAAATATTTATAATACTCATTATCAAATATATCAATAGAATCATATATTAAAAAATTATTGTTTAATAAATATTTTGGATTTTTTAAATCACCAATATTAATATATGATGTTTGGTATTGAAGAGCCCTAATGAATGCAGTATTTAAGTTATTTGCGTTTACTAAAAATTCGAATACAAATTTTAATGCGGTATCTCTAAGGTTGACAAAATCATTTGGTAATTCTATTGTAATATTTTCATCAAGAGACATATATGCAAAAAATGTAAATAAAAAATATATTCTATAAAATGGTGAGTTTGATAAAAATATAAAATTATTATACATTGGTGGAATATTTTTATCAGATGTATCAACAAAACTTGTTTCAATATCTGGATTACCACAATCTTTTTTAACAAATTTAAAATTTTGAAAAGATTTGTTAAATAAATTATCGTCTGCATATATGAATAAATTATACATAAAATAATCCTGTATATTAAGTGTGAATTGAGTAGTATCAATAGGGAAAATATTAATAAAATCAGTTTTATAACATGTTAATAAAAAATTAGACATGATAGCTGGATTAAATTCATTTTCATCGAAAACCGTACTGTCATAGTAATTTTTAAAGATGTTATTTAAATTACTCCCAATTATTTTATTATTAATAATTGAATTAATATCAATATCAATTGATTGAACAAAATTAGTATTATATTGAGCAAAATCATTTTGTAATTTATTTCTAACATTAAAATATATATTATTAATATATTCATTTAAGGACTTGTTAAAAAAAGTAATTGTATTTGGAACAACTCTATTACTATTTGTAGGTGGACATGGATCTTTAGTATTTCCCAAGTACATAAAAAAGCTACTAGAATATGGGAAAATTGATGTTGAATAGTCTTTGTTGGCAAAATATCCAGTTAATTTACCATATCCAGTATATATATTATTAGAATTAGTACTAAATATATTGGAAATAACAGTGATTGATTCAGTAATAAACATTAATATATAATTTGCCACAAGATTTTCAATAACTTTTTCTTGAATATTTATATTTAAGTCAGTATTGTCTTTAAATATAAAAACGTCATTATTTGTATTATTTGTATTAGAACTGATAACTAAATCAAATAAGTTATTGTTAAATAAATAATTTTTAAAATAAGTTTTAATTACCTCACCATTTTCAGTTCTAATATAATTTAATTTAGTGATATAAATTAGTTGTGCAAGTAGTAAATCAGTAGAGTCATATGTTTGGTTATAATTATGAGTAAAATTATGTAAAATATCGTAATAAAGATAGAAATTAAGTAAAATATTTTGATATGAAGTTAATTTTCTATTTGCAAAAGGAACAATTTTGTTATTAATCGAATATGCGTTTTTAATATTATTTTGATAAACTATTCTTCTAAATGTTTCTTTAGATAAAATCAAAATCTTATCATTAATTATTATATCTAATATTTTTTTATTAAAATCTACCAGACTTGAATTACTGTATTTTTTAATAATATTTTCAAAATAATATTTTGAATCATTAACAATTTTTAAATATTCTTGAATAGATATGTTTTTATTACAAGTTAGTGTTACATATAATCTTAAATAAAAATTAACTGGTAAACTTGAATTAAATAAATTTATTGTTGAAATTAATTTAGTTTCATTACTAATAATTGATTCATTAAAACTATTAACAGTTATATTACCAAAAAAAGGAGTATCCTTTAAAGAATATATAGTAATATTTGTTATTTCTTTTGAAAAATATATATCATAATATTTATAATATTGAACATCTATATTTAAAAATATATCCTTAATAAATTCAAAAGCATCTTCTCTTACAAAATATTTCATCGGTTTTATTTTATTATCAATAAAAGTAACATCTGCTGATTTTGTATTTGAAAATATTAAGTTTATAAGTTCATTATATGAAGTTGTAAATGTATTTTCCACGTTTGTAAAATTAATTCCAATATATAAATAATATTTATCAATTTTGATATTTAAAATATTTTTATTTACAGATTTTGCTAATAAATAATTAAATATTTGTTCATAAACTAATTGACTATCTGGGCATAATTTAAATGATATTTTATAATTGTAAATATCAATTATTAAATATTGAAGATTCTGATATATTATTTGGCTTAATAAATATTTAGATACTCTGTTGTTGATAAAATTTCTTGAAGCTGTTTCATATAAAAAAGAATAATATTTGTAATATTCATTTATATTAAAAAATATTTTATTTATATCAGTTTCCAAATTTAAATCATTGGTAGATTTTACCAAATCTAATAATTCTACAGTATTAGTTAAATTTGTACATAATATTGTTAAATATACTTCGCCTAAATTTTTAAAAATTACTTTGATAATATCAATATTTTTAATTAAATCCTTATTATATACATCTGTTCTTATACTATATGAATCATAATAATTTAAAATATTATCTACCAAACTTGTGTACAAGGTTCCATAATCTTTTAATAGTTCTATATAGTTATCTTCAAATCTAGTTCTAATATAACTTTTTCCTAATAGATCACCATTTTTTGGAATTAAAAAACTTATTTTCTCGTTGTTTTTAATTATATTTCCATCAATTTCATAATTATTTATAAAAAAATTTGTGTGTCTTCTATAATATATTTTAAAAAATGATATCTTTGGTTCTTTATTAAATATATTATATTCATTTCCGGTTGTAAATAATTGAATATATCCAACTCCCATTATTAATATAATAATATAATAATATTAATAATTATTTATTTTTTAAACAGAAAAATTAATAACTATAAGCAGTTGCTCCAATTCCCCCAATAATTCTTAAAACATTAAAATTAGTTACTTGAACTACTAATCTGAATTTTATATTAGTATAAATAAACTTATTATCTACAACATTAGTGATTCCTCCAGTTAAACTAACTTCATCATTAGTTTTAAGTGCAAGATTTATTGAATCATTAAATTTAACTTTTATATGGAAACTTGGTATTCTACTCAGATTAATTGTTCCAGAGGGTTGTGTTTCAGTTGGATTTAATGCAAAGGAATAAGAATAAATACCTTCTTGTGGAGTAGAATTATAATATTTAAATGGGATTCCATAATTAAAAAAATTACTATTTTCTCCAATTAATAATGTACCATTTAGGTAAATAAATGATGATGTTATTAATGGTTCAAATCTTATTAGTTTTTTATAATCTTTTACCATATTACTTAAAATAAAATCTACAAAACTATTAATAAATACTTCATTATTTAATAAGGCTCTTCCTTTGACAAAATAATCTGGATTAAAAAAATTATAAGGATCATATAAAGTATTTATATAATTTGAAAATATTATTTCATTTTCATTAAATGAAGATGATGAACTTATCAATGAATATGTTTGACTATCGATAATTGAACTAAATATATCTCTATAATCTTTTAATTTTACAACTTGCCAATACATATCTTTACAACAATGGAAAAAATCTAATCCAAATGAATTATTTGTACCTGATAAATTGTCAAATTCTAATTCTTGTACTTGAGTAATTAAATATTCATGTGCTGACTGAGCAAATTTCTTTCTCTCAATACTATCTAAATATACATATTCTGCTAACATACTTACCTCTAAAGGAGTTTTAATAATATCTTTTTCACTATTAATTATATAATCAATTATTTTAGCTTCTAATTTTGTATTAATAATGTCTTTGTTAACATCTACTTTAATACATTCAATAAAAGTTTTTAAATTAACTCTAATTTGTAAAGTATTAAATTGTAATGCAATTAATGGAAACGCTAATCCATAATTATTTAAAAACCAAAATGGTATTGGTAAATACAAATATTCCTCATCTCTATTAAGTGAAAATAAATTTATAGAAACATTATTACCAATCATTTGATTATAAACTTCTGGATTCTTATAAAATAAGTCACCATAATTATTTATATAGTAATCACTTAATTTTACAATTTTATTTGAACCAATATATAATTCTATTGAATTAAACAAATAAATACCTATTTTATTTATCCAACTAAATTTTATTAAATTTTTATTAAAAAATAAGTTTTTTAATTTGTTATACATTATTGTATTTAATTCTTTTAATATACCCATATTTTTGTATATAGTAAATTTAAATTCATTATAACTTACTTCCTCTTCTTTTAAATCTGTATACACATATACAAAATTTTCATTTATTTTAGTATATAATGATGCATTTGTAAATAAGCTCACATTTACAAAATTTTCTTGTGAAATTAATCCGTCATTAAAATAAAAGTTTACCGAAGTATAAAATTGTTCGTATTTATCATTATTAATTTTTTGAGCTATAAAATTACCTAAATCTTGTATATATGTTAGTGTTGTTTCGTTTGTAGTATCTGAGAAAAAAATATCAACAAGATTAGTAATATTATTATAAAAATCAATAAAAAAATCATAATATAAAACATACGTTGAATTAGTTTGTGTATTAGTTTGTGTATTTAATTGAAATTCATTTTTAAGTATAAAATTATTTAAATTTTCAAATGCTATTGATGGTAATTTAATTTTTAAAACTAATTTTGATAATAAATCACCTGAATTTTTTGGTATAGTTAGTACTGCACTTTCACCAAAATTAACAGAATTGTCGAAAGGTAGTTCTATCATCTTTTTACCAAAATTTGTATATCTTCTATATATTATATTAAAAAAGGTTATTTCAGGATTACCTGTTAACATTATATCTTGGTTCCCATATGATATGACTTGAATTAAACCTCCTGCCATTTTTCTATATTATTAAACACTATTAAATATTTAAAACATATTTAATTAATTATTTTTTATTTAAATAAACATATACAAATTAAAACATATTTAAATATACTTTAATTTTTTTAAAAATATAATGGATAATTCTCAAAAAGATTTAAATCAAAATACGGATTTTAATTTTGATACTAATTTATGTTTAGGCATTGATTTTGGTACTACAAATTCTTGTATCAGTTTATGGTATAAAAATAAATCTATATTAATTACCGATTTGGATGGTTCTAATATAATACCTACTGTAATAGAAATCAATTCTGACAAAAAAATTATTGGTAAAGAAGCATATTTACGTAAAGACATTTTTGAAAAAACAAATACAGAGTCAAATTATAAAAATACTTTTTTAGTTTATGAAATAAAAAAATTATTGGGTAAAAAATATTCAGAATTAACTCAAGAACAAATTAACATGATTGCTTATGATATTAGGGCAGATTCAGAAGACAATATAGTAATTTATGATTCTAATACGAACAAATTTTTTTATCCTGAAGAAATAGCAATCCATATATTTATGAGTTTTAAATTATTATCCGAAAATTTTATTAATAAAAAATTTAACTCAAATATAAAAATATCAAATGCTGTAATTTCTGTACCCGCATATTTTAATAAAAATCAAAGACAAATTATAAAAAATTCAGCCGAAAATGCAGGATTGAATGTTATCAGACTAATAAATGAACCTACAGCTGCTGCTATTTGTTACGGCTTGGGAAAAAATATTAGTTCATCTGGTTTAAATATTGTAGTTTTTGATTTCGGTGGTGGTACCCTAGATGTTAGTTTATTAAATATTAATGATGGAGTTTACGAGGTTCTTGCATCATGTGGTAATAATAATTTGGGTGGTTCAGATTTTGATAGAAAAATTATGGAATATGTTATTAATCAATTTATTAATACAAACAATATTGATTATAATGAATTTATTGAACAAGTACAAGAAAATTCTTTACAAAAACTAAAATATCTCTGTGAACAGGCAAAAATTGCATTATCAGATAATGCTCAAACCAAAATTAAAATTGATAATTTTTATAAGGATATTGGGCTAAATGTCGGATTTGGTCGCGAACAATTTAATGAAATCACCCAAGATTTAATGAGATTAATTATTAAACCTATTATTGATGTGCTAGATCATTCTGAATTAGACAAAACAGATATTAACGAAATTATTATGGTAGGAGGTATGACTAGAGTGCCACAAGTTAGACATAACGTTGAACTATTTTTTAATAAAGATGTAAATTGTTCTATTGACCCTGATACTGTTGTTTCTATTGGAGCAGCTATTCATGGATATATGATTTTAAATAAAGAATCAATTCAAGATAAATTACTTTTAATTGATAGAACACCTTTATCTATTGGAGTTGAAACATCAGGAGGCATAATGGATGTGATAATTTCAAGAGGTTCGATTATTCCTATAAAAAAAATAAAAAAATATTCTACTGATACAGATTATGTTGATTCAATTGATATTAAAATTTATGAAGGAGAAAGAAAATTTACCAGAGATAATTTTTTAATCGGAAATTTTACATTATCTGGTATTGAGAAACAAAAAAGAGGTATTCCGGAAATACAAATTACATTTGAAATTGATACTGACGGTATTATTAAAATTAAAGCAGAAGATTTAGATAATCCCCTTAATAAAAAATCAATACAAGTTTCAGGTAATAAACAAAATCTTAATCAAGAACAAATTGATGAAATAATTAATTCTGCTAAACAAATGGATCAATTAGATAGAATAGATAAAATTAAAAAAGAATCATACATGTCATTAATTGATTCTTCAAAAAAAATTATAGAAAATATTAGTTCGGATCAAATACAAATACCTCAGGAAGCCAAATTAGAAATAATTAATAATGTAAATGAAATTTTATCATGGCTAAATTCTAATTCATATGAATCCATTGATATTGATAAATATAAAGAATTAATACATGATTACAAAGTTAATTATAGTATTTATTTAATTCAACAAAATACTCCCGTTATTAATTTAGAATCAGCCCAAGATAAGGATGAAAAAGGTATTGAAATATATGATGATGATAATAATAGTAAAAAATATGTTGAACAAATTAAATATTTTAGACAAATTATTGATGAATATGATGATATCAAAAAACAAATCAATATTATCAAACATACCGAATCAAATAACCAGATAAACAATTTAGAGTATGAAGATTTTAATTCTCTTATTACAAAATTACTTACAGAATTAGAAAATATTAATCAATATTCTAATGATTATTTACTTAAATTTTTTATTGAAAAAAATATTACTGACGAAATTGTTGAAGATTAT
>JACCDO010639885.1_pt1 | contig 12544 bp, 13 predicted proteins | sample 7446101 | NCBI WGS metagenome assembly JACCDO01 (sample SAMN15323440, study PRJNA562643) | freshwater metagenome | isolation source: river surface water | place: USA:Blue River Watershed | collected 2017-08-16 | reverse complement strand
GATGGAAAAGATTCTAAACCGTTTTTATCAACTGCAGTTACTGTATATGTCCAGCCTTCACCAAATACAAGCTGACTTACTGTGAATGAATTAGTGTTAGAAGAACCAATCTTCTGACTATATCTATAAATATTATAAGACACAGCTTCTGGGCTTTGATCCCAGACTAATTGATCATAAGCACCATTATTCCATAAACCAAATGTTCTTAAGTTGGTTGGAGCTTCAGGATTCTTTAGAACTAATAATGGAATAACAGCAGTGGAAACATTTGAGAATTGTAAGAATCCGCTAGGTACTACACCGCAAACATAATAATCCCATTTTTGCTGATACTTTACATTTCTATCAATGTAAATATTCTCATTGTTTGTAAGTTTTGCATAAGGTTTATAATAATCAGGCTTTACACCTTGACCAACTCTATAAACAAAATATCTTGTGCATTTAGGAATTAAATCCCATCTTAATTTGACATGATAATTAGATGGGGTTCCTACACAATAGCACAATTCTACTTGTGAAGAAAAATTCTTTACTTGTGGTGGTTTTTGAGCCCACGCACTAGATATAAAGATGTATAACAAAAACGATAAAACAATAGCTTTCTTCATATTCCACCTCCCCAGGTTTATTTTTTAGAATGAGAGCTATTGTTTTATTCTTGTTTTAAGGGTATATTTCTTGTGGAGGACGATTTAATGCACACCAGTAGTAACCATATTCTTTGGTATTTTACTTTCGCTTGTATGAATAAAAATATTGTTTTTTCAGACAATGATTTTTATATTTTTTCTAAAGCTTGTAATCTTAAAGTTGATGTTAATTTTGCAAGAAAGAATTTTTTCAACAATAATTTGCTCAAGACTACTCAATACAACGATAAGACATTTGTAGTTTCTAAATCATTACTTGGACCTTGTTATGTGCATAGTAATGATGTAAATCCGAATAAGGTCAAATACAATATTTCCAAGATAGTATCAGACCTTCAGTTGTCAAAACAGCAACTTTCTCCACAAGATAAGCTGCAGAAAATCTTTGATTACATTGATTTACTAGGATAAAGTAAAAACCCTCCTTTCGGAGGGTTTTTTTATAAGTTTATAAATTCTACTTCTTCATATATTTCCCAAATAGGTCCAGCGTTATTTAATATATGTTGGTTTGTACGAATATATTCTTCCCAGTTGTGAGAAAATACATTGCCCATACTATCTAATAATCTGTCACCGTCTCTGTAAATATAATAATCTTCAGGCCATTTCTTTGATCTTGTTTTAAGTCCTGAATATATTAAAGCACGAGTAGTTTGACTAAATAATTTCATTACTATCTCCCGGCTATATTATATCCGTAAAAGGTCACAAGCTGTATAAATAACCAATAATATCTATAATATTATTACTTTTAGGTAACTTTATGTCTCAAATTAAATTCGTCAAAACATCTTCTGCAGTAAGTATTAAAATTGCAAATATCTATGATTCTATTGGAGATTATTCTTTTTCAGATAAATATGATAGATATGCTAATTTATTGCTCAAAATTGCGCAACAAGAAGATATTAATGAGACAGAAGATAATATTGAAGAAACACCCATAAATGAACATATTGAACACATTGTAGACCATCCTTTAGCTGATGAACAATCCTCTAAATTAAAATCTCAAATAAGTGAACAAGATCATGATTTATTTGATGAATTTTATAATGCTTGGAGCTCAGGAAATACAATTAAGCAATCTATCAAACAGTTATATGATCAAGTAAACAAACCGGAAAATTTGAGCCTTGGAAATTACTTAAGATCTATAGTTGAAAAGGTTGTTCAAACATTCTATAAAATTCCAGATTCATCGTTGTATGAATTTACTGATCAATTTTTAAAAGGTAATCTTAAATTCGCTGAAGATGAGCTTTTATTATCTTTAAGATATTCAAAACCAGAACAAATTATAAGATATGACAAACAATATAAAATTGATTCAGCTGTTAAATATTTACCTGATGGTCATGCTAAAAAACTATTTTCAGAATATTTATATTATCATGCTAATCCAGAAAATATAGGTCAAATATTTAATGATCTAATGAATCTATATGATGTAGCTGATTATTTTGATAATGTATCAGAATTTGAATCATATTTAAAATATTTTACTTCGTATGATTCTATTATGCCAGGAAATCCTAAAGAAGAAATTGTCAATATCAAAAATGCTGGGTTCACTTTTTCTTCAAAAGAAAATTACTATCAAAACCAACTAAATATACATTGCTCAAATAATATAGTATATTATTTTATTAAAAACATACAATATTTTAGGGGTATACAAGAGGCAGTACAAATTTCTGACCGTGTATTTGATAGACTTACTGCTCATTTTAATCCTCAACAGATCAGATTTATTTTTGATAATATTAAAAGTTTATATCAAGAATTCACTGCAGAGGATATACTTAAATTAAGTACATTATTACCATTTGACCAAGCAGTTGCAAAATATAAAGAATTACAACACGACCCTAATGAACTTGATCAATACTATAAAAATGTATTGGGAAAAGATTATGAATTATTTGAGTTAGAATCTAATAAACAATATCAAACATTATATTTGATGTTAATTGAAGCTGATAAAGAAAAAGCAGAAATATACATAGGCTCATTGTCAGATGTTTTAAATTTTTATATCAGCAGCTCTATAACAAAATCTAATGCTAAATATTTTTTAGATTACATTACTAAATTTGATAGAAATTATGTTAGGCAGTATCTGAAAACATATAATCTTTCAACATTTCTTAAATATATTCCTGATAGATTACAAGAAATTCATCCGATTGAAATCTGGAATCACAATAATCCAGATGTTGTTTTAGCTTATCATAAATCTAATCCTGTATTTAGACACCTAGGTGTAGAGGGTATTATCAAGTATTCAGATTTTTATGCTGAGCATGTTAATGCTGTAGATATTCCTTACCAAGAATTAGTACCACATATTAAAAACAATAATGTACAAAATTATATTTTATTTGGTTCTACTGATCCCAATAAAGCTGTAATCGCTAATAAGATTTATAAGGAAAATAAATACAATGCAAAAAAAATCGCATCTAGATTTACAGATAATGATATATTTGATTTATCTAATGTAAACAAATTAGACATTGATAATCCGAGATTTGAACATTTGTCTCTTACTGAATTGAATTTATTATCTGATAAAGAAAATCATTTTGAATCATTAGAAAGAATTAGATTAGTAAAAGAGAGCTTTAAAAATCCTAGAACACCAGCATATCATAATATTGAAGAAGGAAGTGCTGATTATAATAAATTATTGTATATTTTATTTCACAATTTTGATTTACGAGGAAGAAATCCACAATTACTCATCAAACTCTTAGATATTCATGCAAAAGATCAAATTATAGCAGAATCAAATTTATATCAAGAATCTTTTATGATTTTTAACAGAATATTATGTGACTTAGATAATATGGATTACCAAGATGCTAAAAAGCATCTAGCTCATAGAAAAAATATGTTCACTCAAATTCAAAATAAAGTCTACACAAAATATGGAAGTGCTATCAGACTTCAAAATACTGAAATAACAAAATATTCGTTAGACCAAATATATGAATTTGCTAAAAAATATGATAATGCTATAGAAAGTGAGGATGCAGAGCAATATTTACCGCATGGAATTACTGCTTATCAAGCAGGAGAAGCTTTAGAAGCAATTGATAATAATTTTGGTTTATTAATATATTTGAATAGAGAATCACTTTATAAATTCTATCAATTTATTTTAGATAGAATCATTGGAAAATCTCCTGATTATTCTAATAGTGCTATACAAAGTTTACCAGTGTATGCTGGTACGTTTGCTACTGCAGATATTGATTTTTATTTACCTGATGTAATTACTGAAGATTTAATTAAAGAAATTTCTAGTATTCAAATTCCAAATAGAATGAATATAGATTTTACAAAAACTGAAGCCAGATTGAACTCAAACACTAAATTAGAATATGTAAATGAATCAATGGCTCTTTTGAGATTGTTCAATAAATCTTTACCAAATTTTCTAGATAAATACATAATTGCTTCAGGAAGAGTTTATGATAAACAGATGAAGTTTGCAGAGTTGGATGATTACGTTCAAGCTATTATCATTCATTCAGCTGCACAAATGTTTGATAATGTTGAACCTGGACCTGGATTATCAGATTTTATTATTCAACAAATGAATAATAAAAACATAAAACAAATCTGTCGTATTGCAAAAGTATGGAATAAAGAAATTAATCTTGCTGATGAAAAAATGGGCATAGCATCTAGAGCTTTAACTTCAGAACTTGCAAAAACTTATGATGTTGGTCAACTTTATGATTTAATAAAAACCTCATCATCATTAATTTTCTTTAGTAAAATCGAAGTTAAAGAACCTAGATTAGCAAAAGAATTTGATAAACATTTTGAATTTTCTGATAAACCGGATTACAACCAAAATTTAGGTATGGATGAAAATGATAGACTACTAAAGATGTATCAAAATATTGAAATATTATATAAGCACAGATCTAGATTTCCTCAACCTGATTGGGCTGAAATTGAAGAAGAATATCATGGATATACAGCTAAATTTTTACAAAGACATGACACTAGAGGAATGTTTATAGGAAATTATGCTGGGTGCTGTCAACATCCAGATAGTTATGCTGCAACTCTCGCAATTGATGGACAAATATCAAACAAATCTTCATTCTTTATTATAGAAGATCAAAGAGGCGAAATGATTCTTGGTAGTTATGTTTGGGAAGACGATAACGGAAATATTTGTTTTGATAGTTTTGAAACAATTGGAAGTAAATTATTTGGCAGCGCTGAAGCTCAAAAAATTGTTGATAAATTAATATTTGATGTTGCAAAAAGAATGAATACAAATGTTAACTTTGGTGCTTTATCGTCCGGAGCTTATCAACCAAAATCATTCAAGAAAAAAGCTTCTGACCCTTTTGTTAATAATGCAAAGCCCTGGGAAAATGTTTATGCCAAAACAATATTTGATTTAAACTCAAAAGAAATTAATTCAGAACGACTTTATGTAAGTGATTCTGAAAGCCAAATAATTATTATTCAACAATAATACATTCAGCTTCATCATGTCTCAGGATAATATAATATCCTCTAATAAGTATTTCTATTGGGCCTTTATTATTAATATGTCTTACTACAACAACAGTAGTATTTTTTGTAAATCCTAATTCAGACAATCTATTTCTAGAAGGCCCAACAACAGAAATCACTTTATATTTATGACCATCAGTCCCGCAGCATAATTTTGTAGACATATTAGTATATTCTATTTTATTTAATGCTTTAGATGATTTATCAAGAAGAAAATCAAACACAGGTCTATAATATCATAATCCTGTAAAATATAGTAGGACGAATAAATTATGTGGTATCAAAAAATTGTACAAGCCGGGGCATTAGATGAGTTAGCGGGCGGTATAGATACAAGTAAACCTACAGAAACTATACTTAGAGATTTACGTTTTACTTATTCTATTTCAAGGTTACCAAATTTTGAACATCTTTACAAATTTCTTCTTGATTTAATCAGTAATAAATATGAAAGCAATTATTTAAAATCTCTCTTAGAAAATTTGATTGATATATATTCGAAAGATGCCGAAACTATACATAAAGCAAATAGATTAATACCATTGATGATTATGTATAGTAAAAATTCTGATGATAAAGATATGTTTTTACTTCCCAATAATCACTCGCATTTGGGCAGTACATTAGACATACATAATTCTGTATTTAATTTCGGTTACAATAAAATTTTAGCTTATACAAAAGAAGGAATCGATCTTCCTAATAGTATGTGTTTGTACATCATGATGAACATGGATACTATATCAAGCTCAAGCATGCAAAAAAGTGAAGCTAGAACAGAAATTAAAAAATACATTATAAACAAGTATCCGATGTATGAATTACTTGATGCTGATAAATATTCTGGCGAGCAAATCATACAAAATATTTTAGATAATATACAATCTGATGCTGGTAGGTATTTATATAATGATGTAGTACACTATTCAGGGCTGCCCATTGATGACTATATATATTTATTAGATAAAGCTCATGATGAAGGGATAATGGACGATATTCCTAAAAATTATGACTTTTTGATTGATGAAAATAGTTTTGAAAAATATATTGATTATCTAGATAAAAATAAAGATAAATTTAGTCAAGATCATTTTGAAAATAGATTTGTCGGTGCATTTAAATATGGTATGACTTATTTTTCAGGTGATTTTTGGTATAAAATTTGCAAAAAATATAGACAAATATTCAATGAGAAGATCTACCCTTATTGTCATAAATCTTATAAACCATATCTAAATAGATTGGGCGTTGGTCCCAAAGAAGATATAATAAAAAACTATATACTAGCATTGGGTGAAAATAAAAATTTAGCTAACAATGCATTTAAAGAAAAACCATCTGAAGCAGATATTGATGAATATAGACAAAAACAATCTCCAATCTCAATTCCTATAATTAAACCAGAAGGTACGCAAAATCAAACCTTTAATACTCCTATAGAAAATATATTCCAAAAGAATCTTTCAAATGGAAATATTGAAAAACATGAAGTTACTGGTGAATATGAAAAATTATTAGATGATATATTAAATTCATTTGGATTTAATAGAGATGATCAAAATATAATTAATGACATAAAATCAAGATTAAAGATTTATGTATTCAAAAATCCTACATTTTATACTGAGTTATTAAATACAGCTTTACAACAATATGATTTTATCACGCCTAAATTAATGAATTCATGTGGATATTTTGTTCCAAGATTTTCAGATAATAATAACGGTCCTTCAATATTTATTAATGAATTTGTATCTGAAAGCTATGTAAACAACGATAATATCATTCAGAATCTTGGGATAACCAAAGATATGATAAATATGTCTACTGCTGCTCATGAATTAGCTCATTTAGCAGATTATGTTATCAAGGGCGGCGAAGAAGTATTTAAAAATGTCGATCCTAAAACATCATTAAAAGAAGGCGAAGCATATAACCAATCTAGATTATATTTGTCAGATATTAGAGAAATTGTTGCTAGAGTATATGGAAACACTTCTTATATGATAGAAATGCTACATAATAGAATTGAAGAAATGAGAACTTCAGAAATCATTAGAAAAGCAGTGGTTGAAGAATTATCAGATATGCTAATGAGTAATGAAGCTAGTTGGTTAAATGCTACTCCTATGGTATCTGAACAAAAACTTCAAGAATGGGCAGAAAAGCGATTTGGACCCTATGAACATTCTGAACAACCATATACCCAAGCTACAGAAGATTATCTAAAACAAAAACAACTAGCTATCAAATTTTATGAAGAAGCTGGTAAAGTTAATAGAGAAGATATTAAAAAAGCTACAATAGATGAAATTCAATCATTAGAAGATCAAGCTGAAATATTAAAAACAAGAGTAGATGAAAATAGTGAAGAATATAAACAACTACAAGAAGATATCAAAAAGTTAAAATTAAAAATCAGAAATATTGAAGCTGGTGCATTTGATCATGATATCGTTACTATTGTCAAATCTGTAGCTTCATATATTGCTTTCAAAGATATAAAAATCACTAATGAAATTGCTGCTGATCCTAATTATGTTTCTCCTATATCAATTAGAAAAGATCAAATGGCAGCTAATACAATTGGAGATACAACACCATTATCAAATCAAGAACTTAAAAGTATGAGAGATTTTGATTTAGGACAAGTGGCTCAAGGTACAGAAGGTGGTAAAACTTTAAGAGAACCTAAACCTTCATTTATGTCTTATGATATTTATAATCCAAAATGGCGAGAAGAATATCCAGATACATTCAAATAAACAAAAGCCAGAGAATAATCTCTGGCTTTTGTTGTTATTCGTCCAATATTTCCCAATCATCACCAACAATATCTTGAAGGTAAGGACAATAAGCTTCAATACCCTCATCTAGATTAATTAGAAAAAATGTGGCAAAATTTATTTCACTAGTATCTACAATAGTCTCATCATATTCACCATCATCATCTTGTTTTGTATTACCTAAAGCAATCCAAGATACTTCATCCCAGCAAGTTCTACGAGCTTTGTATCCTTGTTTCAAATATTTAAGAGTCTGCACAAATTTCATATAAAATCCTCTACACTTCTATTATATCTCAAAAAGGTCACATTTCATAATTTCTGTAAAAAAAGAACTATGTGGTACAGATACGCAGCAATTACAATTAACAACAAAGAAGTGCCAGAAGAAGATTTTTTTAGATCTTTCTCTAATGTAGCTTCTAATGAAAACGAACAACACTTCTGGATTGTTAATGGACAAAAATATGCTCCACCTAAAAATTATGGTCATCAACATACTTCCATGATGCTAAAATTAAAACATGGAATGATGCCTGGAGATGTTGATTTTGAAGAACATCCTATTGAATTTGTTGGCAGAGGATTAGGTAGTTATGCTCAAGGTGGAACTATCAGAGTTACTAAAATGCTGGATAATGCTAAAATTACCATCTATGGACCTGTAGATAACTCCACTGTAGATAATATTATAAAGTTCGTATCACCCGACTCTATAGATAGATGGGAAATAATCAACGTGCCTAATAATCCTCGTGGCATTGGATTTGATTCTTTAAAACAGACTATAAATAATTTATCATTACAAAATGCTTCAAATGTCAAAGAAGATATAGATACTGCGCCAATACAAAGGATTGATAACGCTCCATCATTTTATAAAGGAAGATCGGGAGATTAATATATGTGGTATAGAGATTTTTTCAAGCAAAAAAAAGAAGAACCTGTATCTCCTGCTGTTCAAGAAAAACCACCAATCCCTGAAGCACTGTTTGATGAATATGTTGAGAAAAATATTCCTGAAAGCAATTCTGAACTTAATTTAGGAAATAAAGATCACCATTTGATTATAACAGGAACAGGAAATTTACACTCAGCTCCAAGCCATAGTATATATATCGGCAGTATTTTAGATAAAACAAGAGAACAAATTCAAAACGATCCAGAAATAACTCAAAAATATAATATAAATAAAATGCCTGAATTTGCATATGGGCCAGAAGATTTAGTTCAATCAAGAAATCAAAAACTACAACCTAATGAAACCCCTATGCGACAAGAAGATGCTGTTACTGAAATAATACACAGATATTTTGATCAAGGCATTAGAATAAGTTATATGGCTGGTACATTATCTATAAATGCAGTACACGATCCTAATTTTGAACAAATAAAAAAAATACAAGATATTATTAAATTACTTGCTCCAAAAACTGTCAAAGTAAATATAAAGACACCCAAAGGACAATTGATAGAAGACTATAATCAAAATAATATTAGTAAATTAAGAGATGATATTTTGCATTTAAAAGTTCATGGTACAAAAACACATTCTGAAGTTAGAAATATTCGAAATATGTATTAATGATTAGTATATACAAAAGCGATCAATTGACCAAGTAGAATATAAAATGCACAAAAGAAATAAAATAATTTTTTCATTTTATTTTTAAATTTAAAAGCTCTTATAATCAAATACAAAAATAATGGTGTTGCTGAAAATGCATACAAAAGCATGATAATATTCATACATATATTATATCATAAATCCTCTTGTACTATAGAGGATTTATCTTTTTAAATATGTAAAATTTGCCATATGTGGTATAGAACATCAGCTACCAGAGTAGATCCAACTGGACAAATAAATATTGATTATCCTAATATAAAACCTTATTTTGATATAGATAACAATGTCAAAATAGTCATAGATGATAGTAAAGCAAAAAGATTTATATATGATATTTATGCCAAATTAACTAATGGTAAAAATCTGGGAAAATTATCTTTATATATCGATCCAGAATCAAATGATGCTGAAGTGACAATGGTGGAAATATATGATTATCCAGCAGTAGAATCTGACTTTGATTTACCTGAAAATATATCTGATAAACCTGCTGAAGATGTTAAACAAGAACTACAAAATGCAGGATATCAAATAGACGATAATACCTACACCAGAACTAAATGGGGTATAGGAAAAAAACTTTATCAAGCAGCAGAAGATTTTGTAAAAGAATTTCCAAATGTTCTATATATCACTGGAAATGTTCACTCTAAAGAAGCACTAAATGCTAGAAATTCTGTTTTCGGTTTACCACACAAAATAACACCTACAGAAGAATCTGGAAATGTTCTAACTAACGATAGCTCAATAGAAGAAACAAAAAAATATCTTGAAAATATTTATGATGAATTAGAATCTTCACATTTTTCTATTTCAGGCAATGCTGTAATTCCTATGGGATCTTCTTATGAAGTTACACATAAATTAAAAAGACCTAACATGGATAATAAAGAAGAACAACCAAGATTGTTCAATATAGCAATAAAAAAAACATGGACAAAAACCTCAAATAACCAAGAATCTAATGAAGAATGGTTAGAAAGACATAAAGTAGATCGAGAAGGTGACAAATACGTTTTTTACCATGGTTCTCGATTAGATTTAACTGAACTCAGAGGTGGTTCTTTATTAGCTACATCACCACAAGAAGCTGAAGATTTTGGCAATACTAACTTTTGGAATGATAAAAGAAAAACATTCAAAGTATATAAGGTTTTAGTAAATCCAGATGAGATACACCCAGGATATTGGGCTAGTCTAAAGAATAATCATCCAGTAGAAATATTATATAAGAAAAGAAGGTTATAAAATGTGGTATTCAACAGCTGCTAAAACAAAAAAATATATCTACAATGAAAAAGAAAAGACATTGGCTGAACATTTAGAAGATATATTTCCTTATGCGAATTCAGTAGATATATATTATCTTAAATCAAATGTTCAAAAACTTGCTATGAATGATGAAGATGTACCGAGAATACTCAAAAAAGCAGATGACGGATACCTTTTTTCAACATATCAAAAAAGATGTAGGTAGCTTTTATAAGCTACCTACCACCAAAGTTCAAACCAAAGATGAGAAAGATGGTCTACTGCTTTTCTAACATCATCAGTTAATTGCTTTCTCTCTTCAATATCAGTAGATTCGTAATATTTATTAGTAGAATAATAGTTTTCAAAAGCACTAATAATAAAATTTAGTTTTTCATTATAAGATTCTACGGTCTCACCAGTGGGAATTCCATTATTAACCTCAATAAATCTTTTGAGTCTTGGAATAATAAATAATGCCAAAGTGCGGTCAATATGCCACGTTTCAGTGTCATCAAAACCATTCTCAAATCTTTGCTGTTTGTACATTTCAAGTGTTGCAGAATCATTATAACACTCCTCTGCAACACTAAAATTAATGTTTTTTAGACCCTCTGGCTTTATAGATAATTGCAAGTAGTCTTTTGATTTCTTCAAGGTCGATTTTGATTTGTTTTCGCTCATCCAAGCTCTTCCGCTTTTCTAAAATATGCTGATGCTGTACGAATAGCCCAAGCACACAAAGCACCTAAAATAAAATCAGAAGTTAGTCCACCAGTCTTATTCCATGTAGAAATACCAATCATAATACCACCGACCATAAGAAGCCAGCCCATAGTACGTAAATCATCAATTTTAGATTTAATTGTTTTTTCTTGAACAATTCTGTTTTCTATTCTATCTTGTTCTTCCGGTGATAATTGTAAAAAATCAGCTACAGAACCTACTTGAAAACCAGCCTCATCTAATCGCTTTTTCTTATCTTCAGTCATTTTCTTCCTCATCATCTGAATCGCCATTAATAAAATCAGCTAAATCTTCAGGAACCATATCCCACATGAGACCTTTTTCTTCAATAGTTTCTGTATCCCATTGGTCTAATTGGTCTAGCCAATCTCTGTAATCTTCATATTCTTCGTCGAATTTTTCCTGAAGAGTATCAAAGTCTAATTGAAATTCTTTCTTGTAAAATTTCATAGCTTTATCAAAAATACCACAGTCACAATCAATCTCTAAATAAGCATAACCCTCTTCGTTGAGAGCATCATTACTATTACCAAGATATGAATAATCAGAGATAGCTTCAATAATGTTAAGCTCATTCAAAAGCTCAAGACTGACTTTCCAATAATCATGTCTATAGCAATCAATAGCTGGAATTGTAATCTTACTCATTAATCTTCCCATTTCTTGAGCATATCAATTATTACATGCTCAGGGACATTATGCGTTGTTTTTTGTCTTTCCGCAAGCTCTCTGATAAAATCTTCTGAATAATTTGTTGGATCTAATGTTTCAAATTTTACATCATATCCATGTTCTTCTGCAGCATCAATATATTTTTGATATTGCCAACGTTGAATATTAGTATTATCAATAATAACAGGAGAAACACCATTCTTCATTGATTCTATAGCAGCTTCTAAATTTTGCTGATGATAATCTTTTAT
>JACCDO011337310.1_pt1 | contig 12545 bp, 10 predicted proteins | sample 7446101 | NCBI WGS metagenome assembly JACCDO01 (sample SAMN15323440, study PRJNA562643) | freshwater metagenome | isolation source: river surface water | place: USA:Blue River Watershed | collected 2017-08-16 | reverse complement strand
CTCTACTATGGGACTCCCTCAGTCGGGAGTCGTGGGCTACGAGCTTTTTGACAAACAAACTTTGGGAACGACCAGTTTCGTTCAGAAAGTGAACCAAAAACGAGCTCTTGAAGGCGAGTTGATGCGAACAATCAACCAGATCAAGGGCGTGAGACGCTCCCGAATTCACCTCGCGATTCCTCAAAAGAGTACCTTTGTCGAAGATCAAAAGAAAACCACGGCGTCCGTGGTTTTGGATCTCGAACCTGGGACTCAGCTGGGTGAAAAACAGGTTTTCGGAATCGGAAATCTTGTGGCCCGCGCAGTTGAGGGAATGGACGTTGAAGATGTGGTCATTGTCGATTCGCTCGGCAAAACTTTGAGTCGCAATGCGGGAGACGCACTGTCGCAAGCCACGGCGACTCAGCTCGACTTCAAGCAGAAAATGGAAAACGATCTTGAGCGTCGCATTGAAGACATGCTCTCAAGAGTCGTGGGTGAGGGACGAGTGGTTGCTCGCGTTAGTGCCGACCTTGATTTCTCACAAGTGAGCGAAACTCAAACTCTCTACGATGCAGAGGGGTCTGCAGTGCGATCCGTCCAACGTGACAATAAGTCCATGGAAGGAAGTCGCCCGGGTCCAGGAGGAGTGCCAGGTTCTCAGTCCAATCAGCCTGGAGCCCCAGCACAAGTTGCCGGGTCACAAGTGAAGTCGGATACCCGGTCCAATAGTGAAGTCACCAATTACGAAGTTCCACAGACCATTCGGAAGACCGCACGATCAGTTGGGCAAGTAAAGAGACTGTCGGTAGCTGTAGTCGTTGATGGTCATCTGGTGAAAGAGAAGAATGCCGAGGGTGAGGTTCAGTCCAAAATCGAACCCTGGGGTGCGGACAAGCTGAAAGAGTTTGAAACGATCATCGCGACTGCCGCGGGAATTGACCGCGGACGCGGTGACACGATTGAGCTTCGTAACATGGAGTTCTCGCAGGTTGATTTTGAAGAGGCGCAACGCACCGTTGCAGAAGCAGAGCGGAAGTCTTACTTCAAGAACATGGTCACCTACGGCCTTGTGGGTCTCATGATCTTGATGTTCTTCTTGTTCGTGGTCCGTCCGTTTATTCGATGGGTTACGGACAACACGATCGACTCAGTGGATTCCTTTCTCCCTCAAACCATTGAGGAGTTAGAGAAGCTTCAGAAGAACGCCCAATTACCGGGTATGGAAGAAGCAGTGCCTGTGATGCCGGAGCAAATCGATCCCGAGAAGGTTGAAGGCGAAATGATCAAAGAGAAGATCATTACGATGGTGGATTCAAATCCACACAAAGCCGCTTTGATTCTTCATGATTGGCTTCATGCAGACATGAACGCTGAAGGTCAGAAGGAAGCGCAAGGTTAAGGAATTCTAGAAGCAGTAAGAAATATTACGATTCAAGGAGAAGACCAGGATGGGCTTCGATGTTTATGAGAACATGACAGGACTCGAGAAGTCGGCACTCCTCCTCAACGTTTTGGGGAACGGAGTCACTGCTCAGGTTTTCAAAAAAATGAAAGACAATGACGTCAAGAGGCTTGTCAGTACGATGGGATCGATCAGCAAAGTGCCGATTCCTGTCGTCAAGCAAGTGCTCGAAGAGTTCTACACGGAGATTGCAGAAGAGGACACGCTGATCTTTGGCCATGCTCAAGGTCGCGATTTCGTCCTCCAGACTTTGGGTGAGGAACGCGCAAAGACCGTGCTGGGACAACTCTCTGTGGTCGAAGGCTCACGGACTCTGGAAGCGTTGGAGTTGGTGGATCATCGGACCTTGGCAAACTTTTTGGTCAACGAACACCCGCAAACGATTGCGTTGATTCTGGCTCACTTAGATGCGGACAAGAAGTGCGAAGTTCTGAAACGCTTACCCGAAGCGATTCAGACCGAAGTGGTTCTTCGGATCGCCAACTTGGATTTCATTTCCCCCAATCTCATTGCCCAAGTGGACGAAGTCCTCAAGCAAGAGCTCGCAACGTTGGGATCGATCGATACGCAGCAGTTGGGAGGTGTTTCACCGATCGCCGAAATGCTCAACGTTATGGACAAGACCAGCGAGCAAAACATCATGGCTCGCGTGGAGGAAAAGGATCCAGGACTTGCCGAAGAGATCCGAAAGCTCATGTTCGTGTTCGAGGATATTATTCATATCGACGATCGCGGAATGCAGGCCCTTCTCAAGGAAGTTCCCAACGACAAGCTCACGATCGCCCTCAAGACAGCTCCGGACGAGATCAAGGACAAAATCTTCAAGAATATTTCCAAACGGGCTGCAGATTTGCTGCGTGAAGATCTTGAAGCGATGGGACCTGTTCGCCTTTCGGATGTGGAAGGGGCTCAACAGGAAATCGTTAACGTGGCGAAACGGTTGGAGACGGAAGGAAAGATCCTCATCAGCCGTGGTGGCGATGCAGACGCTCTTGTTTAATGCGCCGGGTGCGCTGAGGAGTGATTCATGTCGAATCCAAATTCACGCTTTTCCCGTCATGGTCAGCAGCAGTTGAGCAGGGGGAATACCCAAGTTCAAGTCAAAGAGGACCGTGAGCGTCATCAAGAGTCCGTAAATGTGACCCGAGTTCCTCTACCGAAGGAGAGAAACGTGGATGACTTCCATGCTCCCGAAATTCGGAGACAGGGACAGGGGGATTATGGTTTTGTTCGGAGTCACTATGGCTCCTTCGCGATCACGGATCCGGGACGTGAAGCTCGAGGTGTTAAAGATTCCCGCTTTTTGCTGAATCCTTTGCAGCGTGATCCGCTTGCCGTTGTTCAGGAAGAGAATCGAATCATCGAGGAACGGGTAAAAGAACGGATTGTCGCTGTAGCCGATCAGGTGAGGGAAGAGGCCCACTCCGAGGGTTATCAAGACGGGTTGAAAAAGGGCTACCAAGAAGCCTTCAAGAAATTTCAAGCGGAAGGCGCGTCGCAGTTAGAACGATTCAAAGCTTTCTTGGCCGATTGCGAAGCGGCAAAAGAGGAAATCTTTAGAGCGAATGAGCAAGCCATTCTGGAAATTCTCCTGAGGATGGAAAAGCAGATTCTCCTCCGCGAGTTAGGATCAGATCCCGACTACCTCCTTCGCCTCTCTCGTGAAATGCTCAGCCGCATCGGTGTGAGGGAGAACATTAAAATCAAAGTTCGCCCTGCGGATCTCGAGGTGGGTTTGAAGTTAAAAGAGGGTCTTGAGGCCGAGCTTGGGGAATTGCGCAACCTGAAGATCGAAGCGGCTCCCGTGATTCAGCAAGGGGGAGTGATCATCGAGACGGATTGGAATGCAATCGATGCTGCAGTCGAAACGCAACTGAAGGGAATTTTTGAAGCACTCCTTTCCGAAGGACAGTCCGCCGAAACGGATTCGCACTCGGACGGGTCTGAGTCAGGACAAGAGGGGTAGTCTCATGAGTCGTTTCTCAGATTCGAACTGGATCAATTCGAAGTTCGATGAAGCTTTGCTTTATCGGGACGCCGGAAAAATCACCAAGTCAGTGGGGATGATCTACGAAGCCTATTTGCCCGGTGCGGGGATCGGAAGTATTTGTCGGATTCTCCATTCTAAAGACGCAAGGTCGACCGCTGGAGTGGATTGCGAAGTCGTCGGATTTCGGGACAAAAAAGTTCTGTTGATGCCGTTTGATGAGACCGCAGGAGTCAATAATGACAGCCTAGTGGTTCTGGTCAAAAAGAGTTCGATGGTCTCCGCAGGGGAAGCTCTCTTAGGGAGAGTGATCGACGCCCGGGGAGAACCGATTGATCATAAGGGCCCGATTGCAGGTCGAGGAAAACCCCTCGTCAATCGTCCTCTTCATGCTAAGCCTTCCCACCCCCTCGACCGGGAGATGGTCCGAACGCCCCTCGATCTTGGGGTTCGGGCGATCAATGGTTTACTCACAGCCGGTAAAGGGCAACGGGTTGGGATCATGGCCGGCTCCGGTGTGGGTAAGAGTGTTCTTCTCGGGATGATGGCCCGGCATACTGCTGCGGATGTCAACGTGATCGCACTGATCGGTGAGCGGGGACGTGAGGTTCGTGAGTTCATTGAAAGAGACTTGGGGCCTGAAGGATTGAAGCGTTCGGTTGTGATTGTGGCAACTTCGGACAAGAGCCCATTGTTGAGGATGCGCGGAGCTTATCTCGCATCTTCGATCGCGGAGTATTTTCGAGATCAGGGTAAAGATGTCCTGCTGTTGATGGATTCAGTGACACGATTTTGTATGGCACAACGCGAGATTGGGCTTTCGATGGGAGAGCCGCCTGCTTCCAAGGGGTATACTCCTAGCGTGTTCTCGACTCTGCCGAAATTGTTGGAACGGGCAGGAACAGGAGAGGGTGGGGGCAGTATTACCGGTCTCTACACGGTTCTTGTGGAAGGGGATGACCTCGATGATCCTATCGCTGATAGTGCGCGATCGATTCTAGATGGACACATTGTTCTCTCTCGAAAAATTGCACAGAAAAACCACTTTCCTGCAATTGACGTCTTGATGAGCGCCAGCCGGGTCATGCGAGCAGTGAATAAGCCGGAGACGATTCAATGGGCGGGTGCGATTCGCGAGTGGATGGCGCTCTACGCACAGGCAGAGGACCTGATCAATATCGGAGCGTACTCCCGAGGTTTGAATCCAAAGATTGATCAAGCCATTGCCGTTCATGATCGGATCACTGCGTTTTTGAGGCAGGGAATCGATGAGCGCGCGACCTTTCAAGATACGCTGGCTGCGATGCAGGGAATTTGCCGTGCGGCAGAGAGCGTAACGCAGACTGCGGGGTCAGCGTCTGTTCCAAACGGTAACTCGGGCAGAAACGCAGTTTCATCGATGCGCTTTTAAAGTCGAAAAAAGAGGCAGAAATTGCCCTGATCACTAGGCAGATCATTCAGTCTATACGGTTTTTGAGTTCACTTGCAGAATCATCTTGAGGGAAAATGAAAAGATTCCGATTCCGATTTGATGCACTCCAAAGAGTCCGAAAGATGAGGGAAGACGAAGCTCTTCGCCTTCTTGGGACTGCGCAACGTGCTCATCGGGATGCAATCGCTCGAAAAGAGAAGTTACTCAGTGATCGAGAAGCTTCATTGTTGCGTCGTGAATTGCTCGGATCTCAAATCACTCATGCTCCTGCCTTTGTGACCGAAGAGCTTTATCTTGCCGGTCTGAAGCAGAAAGTGATGCAAGCCGACCACGCAGTGACTCGTGCCGCTCGCGGTGTCGAAAAAGCTTTGCAGGCTTACCTTCACGCCAAAAGACAGCTCATGATCATCGAAAAGCTAAAAGAGCGCGATCTCCAAAGTTTCAAATTGTCGGAAGCAAAACGCGAGCTCAAGGAAATGAACGATCTCTATGTGATGCGTTCTTCTTTGCAGACATTAAATGGGCTTCAGGCGATGAGCGAAGAAGGCTCAGTGGGCGAGTCAGAAGGGGAGCGCGGATGACCTCTTCAGGATGGAAGCAGTCTTTGTCTCGATGGATTACGGGCACTGTCCTAGTAGCTTTACTGGGCTTTGGTTCGTGGGTCGCAGTGGCATCCTCAACTCAGAGCTCGACTGCACCTCAGGTCGCTTCTTCAAGTAACGCATGTATCGCGGATGAATCCGCTATTGAAGAGCTGAAGCGAAAGCGTTCGGAACTGGAGTCGAAGGAAAAGGCTCTTGCCGAGAAGGAGCTCGAGATTGCGGCAAAAGAGAAAGCAATCGAAGAGCGCCTAAAGAAATTGGATGAAGTGAAAGCAGAGATCGCTCAGTCCAATGAGACCAAAAAGAAAGAGCAGGCCTTACAGGTAGAGAAGCTGGTGATTACCTTTGAGACCATGTCTCCCAAAGCGGTGGCACAGGTGATCAGCACTCTAGACGAAGGTCTCGCCGTGCAAGCGATCTCAAAAATTCAAACACCCAAGTTAGCCAAGATTCTGAATCTGATGGATCCCGCCAAGTCGGCTCGTTTGACCGAGCTGCTGGCCGGTGTCGATCGGAAGAAGAGTAGCAGTATTCAGTCCGAGAGGGGAGGTGAGAGGAAAAATGGACAAAATGATGATGTCAGTAGCGCCACAAGCGAGCGTCAATCCAATGAGTCAGATTCGGGGGAGAAACGCCCAGACACGTCCGCAACAGAGCGGAGTGGAGGGGGGAGTTCTTCCGGGTCTGGAGCAGTTGGGAACTCGGATTTCAACACCGTCGCAAGAGCAGGCTAATAGGGGTTCTTCCAAGGACCAGGAGCTTGGCTCGGAGTTCGGTGCCATGATGGAGCTGGCTGCCGCTTTGCATTCGACACCGAATGCGAGTGCAAGCCAGGTCGGTCTGAGTATGGAAGCTCGTGCGTTGGCATTGCAAGGTCAGGCAAATGCAGCGGGAGAAAAAGCCTCGAGCAGTGAAGTTCCATCTCAGGATGGAATGGCACTGGGACAGGTTCAGGGAGAGAACTCACTCGTCCAATGGGGTTCTGCAGGTGAGCAAAATTCACTGCAGGGTTTCGAAACGGAGCAAGAAAGTTCGACTCTCAATCCAGATGCGATTGCTCGACTCAAAGCAGGTAGTCAGAAGAGACTTTCCGATGAGCTGGCTCCTAAAAGTGCGACATTGTCTCAAAAAACGATTCAGCAAGCCTCCAGCTTGAATGCTGGTGCGTCGATGTCTGGACTCAAGCCTTGGAGCAAGGAATGGGTTTTCAAGGGAACCGAAGGGCGGGACCCAGAGTTGAAAACTCTGCTACAGGATTCGCAGTCAACTGCGTCTCCTGAGAACTTGCTCGCGCTTCTTTCGTCTCGGGCGGAAGCAGTGTCAGGAGGAGTAGCTTCACGCGAAGCTTCTCCTAAAGGGCAAACGAGGGGAATTGATGGACAGAAGAAGAGTGTATCTTCTGAGGCTGCAGATCGTTTGAGAGGACTTTCTTCGGCAACACCCGAGGAAATCGAGTCGCTCCTGATGGGGGCTGATCTGGGTGACGGTTTGGTGTCACTTCGTGGAGAGAACGGAATAGGTGCGAATTTAGCACCTGCTTCGTCTCAAGCGAGAGGCACTGCGAGTTTGGGAGGGGAGGCTTTCTTATCCACTCTCCAAGGCTTGCAGCAAGGCGGTTCTGAACAGGCGCAAAATCGCGCAGGTTTAGAGTCACCTCAAAATTCGACCACGCAGAATCTGGCTCAGGGAGCGGCAGGAGTTCGCCCGATGAAGGGTAAACTTCCTCAGTTCCCAGGAGGATCGTCCGATTCGGGTGAGGGAAAAGTGGCCGAGAAAAAACAAGATCCATTTGAAGCCGCTTTCGGAGCAAATGCTGGAATCCGTTCCATGGAGAACGGAATTCCCGGTCGCTTCGAAAAACCTCAGCCGGTTCAAGTGACCGGACATGTGACTCAAGGGGCGATGACGCGTGAGCGTCTCTCGTCGGAGTCATTGGTTGGGTTGACGACTGGAATTCGTGACCTTTCTAAACAGGGAGGTGGCGAAATTCGATTGCGTCTGAAGCCCGAAAGTCTCGGTGAGTTGAATCTTCGGATTGTGACTCGAGGGAATGAAGTGGGACTCAAAATTCAGGCATCAGATCCCGCAGCAAAAAAAGTGATCGAAGAGAGTATTCAATACCTCAAAGAGAGCTTAGCCAGCAATTCGCTTCAATTGACGCGATTTGATGTGCAGGTTGCAGGATCGGGAAGCATGTCTTCTCAGATGCAGAATCAGGGTGGAGGGAATCAAAACGCACAAGACTTTGCTGCACAAGCAGGCTTGACGTTTGATCCTAATGCTCAGTCCGGCTTTAGCGCCGCTTTCGGAGGTCAAAGTGGACAAGGTGGTTCGCGCAACGGAGAGTTGAGTTCGGACTCTCAGTTGGATGTGGGGTCTCGGGGTTCGTCGGTACGTCGACCTACCGCGAGTATTCCAAGCGCCGTGATGGGGACTCCAAACGAAGCACGTTTGGCGGCAGCCTCAGGGCGTGGACGAATTGACTTGTTTGCATGATCGGAGTTCTCAAGTTGAGAGAGAGACCTGGGGGAGTGCAGGAGAAGCAAAGTAAAATGCGGCTCTTGCACTCCAACAGGAAAAACGGTGAACTGGAGTAGGAATGGTTGGATCAGGATCCCCCTCACAAGCAGCGCAGTTAGGCTCTCAAACAGTCACTTCCGGGTTGGTTCCCAACCGTCGGGAGTTTGAATCGACGACCGATCCGAAATTCGGAGAGGTTTTAGGGAAGATTCAGGCGGACATGGGTGCCAAGCCTGAAAAGCAGCGCGAAATCAAAAAAACTCTCGGCAAAGATGACTTCATGCGGATCATGATCACGCAGATGAAGAATCAGGATCCGACGGAACCGTTTAAAGCAGAGCAGTTTGCGTCTGAGTTGGCGCAGTATGCGTCTGTGGAACAATTACAGAATCTCAATCAGACCATGACAAAAATGGCCACTCAGTCCAATCCTTTGGAGCGTCTTGCGATGACCCAAATGATTGGAAAGTCCGTGACGGTTGACAAAGAAAGATTCCCGTATAGTCAGGGATCCAATCAAAGTCTTTCGTTCCAGCTTCCGTCAGATGCCAAAGAGACGAAGGTCACCATTTACTCGGAGGCGGGTGAGCTGGTGCACGAGGCCGAGCTCGGTGAGCTGAAAGCAGGCTCGAATGCTCACACCTGGGATGGAAAAATGCCCAACACTTTGCCTGCGAAGTCGGGCAACTATGTTTTCCGCGTTGAAGCGAAGGATGAGCAAGGAAGAAGTATTACGACAAACCCACGTTCTACGAGTCGGGTGATCGGTGTGAGTTTTGAGGGGACGGAACCCGTGTTCTTAGTGGGCGATCCCTCGAAACCCGATAAGATCACATTGAAAAACATTGTAAAAGTGGACGACGTGCCAGGCGGTGCGCCGCTGAGTCCGGCACTGGCTCAAGCTGCGCCCTCGACAAAGCCGCAGAGTCCCGTGCAAGCGGCTCCTGTGGCTCCCTCCGCACCGGCTGCCCCAAACTCCAATTACTTTTCATTTCAAAAAGGCCAAGGTTCCAGCACGCTGAATATGGATCGAATGCCGCCCGAGGTTCGAAAGGCGCTCGATCAGTACGAAGTGCAGGCCAAAGAATTCCGGGCTGAGAAAGAGCGGCTTGAGCAAGAGAAAGCTGCTGAAAACGGGGAGTCCAAAGGATTCCCCAATGGATTGAGTGAGGGGGGGTGAGAAAATCAGATGATGGATAAACCTTTTTTATATCCAAACGTCACTTCGATTCCAGGACAGGGAGGCGTAGGTCCTGCAGATCGACTGCAACGACCCAAGCAGGAAGGCGAGGTCAGCGATTTCGATCGTGCATTGGATCGAGCCTTAGAGAAACCTGCAGGGCAGCCTGCGGGTGGCGTTTCGGGTCTCAGTGGTACCGGGGCTGACCTCGGTCAGATCAAGACTCCCTTGAAGTTTTCGTCACATGCGACACAAAGACTTCAAGAGAGAAAGATCAAGCTCGAGCCAGAAACGCTCATGAAGGTCAACGATGCTTTAGATAAAGCATCAGCTAAGGGAGTAGAGGACACACTTGTTCTCACTCCTGAAGCGGCATTGATTGTGAGTGTGAAAAACAGAACGGTGATTACGGCAATTGATCGCGCCGGCTTGACTGGTAATGTTTTCACGAACATTGATGGTGCCGTAATTATTTAAGTGAAATGAAAAAAATGCCCATTGTTTGAAAGAGAAATCTTCGTACGATGGAAAATTGAGAAGTGTGAGTAGTACTAGGCCGGACCCAGAACGGGAAGCCTAGGTGGCTCCGATCGATTGAGGAGCCACAAATGATAACCGAAAAACGCATGGAGGCGTTTCCGTATGGGTATTCTTTCCTCTCTTTATACTGGTATTTCCGGAATCCAAGGCCAAGGTGAAGCTCTTTCGATTTACGGTGATAACATCGCCAACGCCAACACCACTGGATTCAAAACCTCGCGTCCTGAGTTCCAAGACGTGATTGCAAAGTCCCTGAAGGGGGCTCTCGGTGGAAACCAGATCGGTCGCGGGACTCGCTTGGCGGCAGTCAATCCGATTTTCTCTCAAGGCTCGATGGCCACGACTGAAAGTGCGACTGACCTTGCGATCACGGGAGACGGGTTCTTCTTGGTAAAAGGTGCGGATGGACAGAGTTTCACTCGAAACGGTTCCTTTCACTTTGATAAAGAAGGGAAGCTGATCAACGCCGACGGATACCGCGTGCAGGGGTTCCTGGCCGATGAAAACGGAAAAATCACGTCGAAAATGAGCGACATTGCAGTCGAACGCAGCGTGATCGACGCAAAAGGGACTCAAAAAGTCGACATGTTCATGAACCTCGATTTGAGAGCAGACAAAGCGCTTGAGTTCGATCCAAATCGTCCCGAGCAAACTTCTCAGTTTGCAACCGGTGTTACGGTTTTCGATACAGCGGGAACCTCTCACGTGGTATCGATGTATTTTAACAAGACGGATGATGGTGTCTGGACTTGGAGAGCGATGGCTAAAGGGGAAGAGCTGGTGGGTGGACAGCCCGGAAAAATGGTTGAGCAGGCATCTGGCAAGCTCATCTTTGATACCGATGGTCGCCTGAAAGAACAAATCACCGAACGATCAGAGTTTAATTTCAACAAGGGCGCACTTCCCGATCAAAAAATTCAGTTCAACTTTGGTGAGGACAAGAAGTCTGGGGGAGCGGGCTTGGCCGTGACTCAGTACGGAACGCAGTCCGAAACTTACAAAACCGGTCAAGACGGCTACACTGCGGGTACTCTTGCAGGGATGACCTTCAACGACGACGGTACTTTGACGGCGATCTACAGTAACGGTCAGAACATCAACTTGGCTCAGATCGCACTTGCGAAGTTTGAGAACCCAGAGGGGCTCTTCAAAGTGGGTGGGAACCGGTACCGTGAGAGCCGCCTTTCTGGTGCAGCGACGATCGGATCGCCTCAGTCGGGCGGACGAGGAAGTGTGGTGGCGAAAGCTCTTGAGTCCTCGACCACCGATATCGCTAACGAGTTCATCAACTTGATGACTGCTCAACGGAACTTCCAAGCCAATAGCCGAGTGGTGAGCGTCGCCGACGAGATGATGCAAGAAGTGCTCAACCTCAAGCGCGGTTAATAGTCTAAATTGAATCCACTTCAGGGGAGGATCACTCCCCTGAAGTGTGACTCAATTGAAGTGCTGTCAAAAAAACAGCGCTGTTTTAAAGGCTTTTTCAGCCTTTTCAGTTTCGGAATGAAGAGAGTTTTGCCGGGTTTCCCTTGCTGTCATCTTTTTTGAGGTGCAGACTGATAAGTGCAGAAGGGAGGCCAGAGCCACATGTCATCCGAAACCAAAGCAGAACCAGCAGGCGCACACTCCGGAGGATCGGGGGGCGGTGGGTCGAGTAAGCTGATCCCCATCGTTTTGATCGTAAATTTGCTTGCGACCCTAGGGGTTGCGGGAGTGCTGGTAGTTTCGTTTCAGCGCGAGTCCAAACAGGAATCCGTTGCTGATATCGCTGCTGGCGGAGAACATGGCGCAGAAGGCGGTGAGCACGCTGCTGCGGAGGGCGGAGGAGAGCACGGCGCCCCAGCTGAAGGTGGCCATGGTGAAGCGAAAGATGCTCACGGTGCTGCAGCGGGTGGTGCACACGCGCCCGAGAAAAATCCCGCTTTTGGAAGAATGGTCACGCTCGAGCAGTTTACGGTGAACCTGTCGACTCCAGGTTCGGCCACTCCCAAGTTTGTGCGTGTGAATATTTCGATCGAAGTACCCACCGAAGAGGCAGAGGGCGAAGTGACTCAGAAGATGCCTCAAGTGCGTAACACGATTATTGACCTTTTTAATAGCAAGCGCCCGTCTGACCTCGCGACAGCAGAGGGACGCGACTATCTCAAAGAAGAGATTCGAAACGCACTGAATGGGTTTATGGTGACGGGTAAGGTTAAAGGAGTTTTCTTTACAAATTTTGCGCTTACGACCTGAATAGAAATCAAAAGGAACCAGGATGGTTCCGGGATGACCTAAGATGGGAACAATTCTTTCACAAGCTGAAGTCGATGCTCTGTTGAATGCCGTTAACGACGGGAACGTCGATTTCGGCGCGATTGCTGAGGCTGGGAAGGCGCCTCCGCCTGCGGCAGGAGCTGGCGGTGCGGGAGGAGGGGCTAAAAAGCCGCCATCCGGTGCGGCAGCGTTCGCTCCGCCTGCGCCGGGAGCGGGAGTCGCGGAAGTCGAAGTGACTCCGTATGATTTGACCAACCAGGACCGTGTGATTCGGGGGCGGATGCCCACCCTCGACATTATCTACGAGCGCTTCATCCGGTTGTATCGAATGTCTCTTTCAAACTCGCTTCGTAAGATCGCCTCCATTTCCGTGATCTCGACCGACCTTCTGAAGTTCGGTGAGTTTGTGAATACTCTCCCGATTCCCAGTTGCATGTGCATTATGCGGTTTGAGTCGCTTCGGGGACCTGCAATTTTGGTGTTCGAAACCAAACTCGCTTACGCGCTTGTGGACAGTTATTTTGGTGGAACGGACCGGCCTTATACCAAGATTGAAGGAAAAGAATTCACCAAGATCGAACTTT
>JACCDO010796751.1_pt1 | contig 12545 bp, 8 predicted proteins | sample 7446101 | NCBI WGS metagenome assembly JACCDO01 (sample SAMN15323440, study PRJNA562643) | freshwater metagenome | isolation source: river surface water | place: USA:Blue River Watershed | collected 2017-08-16 | reverse complement strand
TATACCTAAAATGGAACAAATACACTTCTAAATGGGGAACGTAGTTCCCCATAACCCCTCCTTTTAGTATTTATTTTTTTCAAATTTTAAAATTTTACAATTTAATTTTGTACTAGTTTTTTTAAATATTTAAAAAGTTTCAAATTTTAACTTTTTAAAAAAAAACTAATACATTTTTATTTCTATATTTAATTTTGTACTAGTTTTTTTTAAATTTTTTATTATTTATAAATTTTAAAATTTATAAATAAAACTAGTACATTTGTATTTAATTATTAAAAAAGAATATATGATAAAAAGCTGGGTTTGTAAGGGCCGCAGACCCTTACTTAGATACCTGGACCATAAGTAGAAGCATGAGTATTTGCACCACGTTGACGTAATGGAGCAAAACGTTGTGACCATGCAATACGATTTGCTTTATTCATTTGTAAACTCATTAAATCTTCACGATGAAATGTGTCATCTGCTGTATATTGATCTTCTACATAAGGTCTAACATCATCAACACCAGCTGTGCGTTGATATTCTGGCCAAATTTGTCCTTGTGGAGTACGATATTCAATAAAGTCAACATTTGAACGAGTAGCAAAATTAGGCATTCTATATGCGTCGACATCTGAGTAATAATATTGAACTTGTCCGAGGTTAATATCTGAATAACTTCTATAAGGATCACCATAAGAAGTAAAACGAGGATCGTAAATATCTTCAAAGTTTATACTTCCAGGTGGAGGTACAAAATTAGAATATTCTGCAGACCAATTAGTACGTTGAGGAGATAAAGCTTGTTGAGCGCGAGTACCATCAGTACGAACAAGTTGAGGATCAATACGAGTCATAATTGGACGACTGAGTTGACTATCGGTAATTTGATCTAAAACTGGAGGAGGCATTTGAGGTGCATAAGAAATACCAACATTACTATTTATTGGTTGTTGGTCAATTGTATAGGAGTATAATTTTGGTTGAATATCTTGTAAAAATAAACGTCTATCAGGTTGATCAAAATAAGAATCATTATAAACATAGGTAGGACTTTGAGGAACCATTTGTGACATGACAGTATGAGGTTGCCAGTCTTGACCAGGTGGAACACGATTCATAGTATCATAATATTGTTTATTATCCATAATATTACCTTTATTAAAAAATTTATCTTCTAATGCATAATTATATTGACTTTCATTAATAGGATTTAATGTAGGACGTTGTGAAAGTTTCCAATTTTGCATATTATTTTGATTATTATTTTGGTTATATTTTTGTTGTGAATTTTGATTCATTTGATAGTTAGGAGGATAAGAAAATTTTTCTTTTTGATTTTCTTTATTAAGGATAGTATTATATTCTTTTGTAACATCACTTGTTGTCATTTCGTCTGGTTTTTTTTCTGTTGGATTAATTTGTGTATTAAACATTTTTTCATTAATGTCTTCTAACGGATTATTATCATTAAAATCATATTGATTATAATTGTCAAAACCTGGTATAGGTATTTTATTTGCTAACTCAAATGGTACTTCTAATTGAACTGGGTTATGATATGTTGGTAAAACTGTAGCCGCAAAATCTCTTTCATCCATACCTTGCAATGTATCATTTTGTTCAGAAGGATAATAACCGTCATAAGTAGGAGCATTTAATTTATTTTGAGGCATAGCACTGTTAGGAACTTGTGAAGTATAAACAATTGGTACACCAATAGAAGTAGAATTTCCTGCTAAATCAGGAATTTGAAGATCTGAATCAGTAATATCTCTTGTTTTTAAAAAGTTAGTTCTAGGTCTAACATTTTTACTTTGACCCCAAACTTCCATATCAAGAATTCTTGGACCAATAACTGGTGGTACATATACTCTTGGATTTGTTCCTTTATTAGGAGTATAATATTGAATACCAGCTTCAATATCTCTTTGTACATTTTTAAGAGGATAACCAGATTGTTTTTTAATTAAATCATTTGCAGAACCATCCATAGAATCATTTGTAATATTGGAAGACATATCATTACGAGTGTCAGTATATAAAGATAAAGGAGTTTGTAAATAAGTTTTGCTATTTATTGAATTAGATTTATCCGGTATAAAATCAAAATGTTCATTCATTTTTTTATTATTATTAGTTATATAATATAATAATATAATAAAAATTAATCCTAAAGCAAGAAATACATACCAATATTTATATTTTAAAAAATAAAATATCACACTTAAATATAATATTAAACGTGTAATTGCATTTAATCTTCTTGGACTATTTATAGATCCTTTAGGATATGGATTTAATGTACAAAATAAATATTTTGGATTTTCTACCCAAAATTTTTCATCTGCTGCTGTACAACAATCACCTTTAAAAATACAGCTCATCTTTTATTATTTGTTCTATTTATTAAATAGATATCCTTTTTATTTTTATTTTTTACTTTTATTTATATAAAAGTAAAAATTAAAAAAAAACTAATACAAAATATAAATTCAAAATAAAAATGTACTAGTTTTTTTAAAAAATATTAAAATAATTAAAAATTTAGTTTAAAGTAATTTTAACTATTTTAAAATATAATTATTATAATGTTTCAATTAGGCATTATTGGAGGAGGTTTTGTAGGTGGTGCTACTTCATTATTACAATCAGAAAAAGTTAATACAATTATTTATGATATTGATCGAACAAGATGTAAACCACAAAATACAACATTTGAAGATATTTTAAAAACACAAGCTGTATTTATTTGTGTATGGACTCCTGTTACAAAATCAGAAGAAAATTATGGTAAATGTGATACAACATTAGTTGAATCAATTATAAAAAAATTAAAAGATGCAAACTATAATGGATATATAATGGTAAGAAGTACTGTTCCAGTAGGATTTTGTAAATCACAAGATGTATATTTTATGCCAGAATTTTTAACAGAAAAAAATTGGAAAGAAGATTTTTTAAACTGTGAAAAATGGATATTTGGTTGGAATGAAAATAAAACAGAGGAAGAAAATAAAATATTTTGTAAATTTATGACAGAAGTAATATTTTCTTCAGCTGTTAATAACAAAAATGTAGCATTTGTTGGATCATCATCTGCGGAATATATTAAATATTTTAGAAATTGTTTTTTATCTACCAAAGTTAGCTTTTGTAATGAAATGTATCAATTTGCAAAAGCTATGGATATTGATTATGATGATGTAATTGACTTAGTTACAGATGATAAAAGAATTGGTAAATCACATACTTCAGTTCCAGGACCTGACGGTCTTAGAGGTTTTTCTGGGCATTGTTTCCCAAAAGATGCATATTCTTTACAATATCAAATGAAACAAGCAAAAGTTCGAAGTGATATTTTATCTGCATCAATTATTCGTAATAATGAAGTAGATAGACCAGAAAAAGATTGGTTACAATATTAATTTAGTTTATTAAAATATTAAAATAAAATTAATTTAATTTTTTACTATTATCAAATTATAATAGTAAAAATGAATCAACATTCTATTATATTATTATTATCATTAGTTATAGCTATCCTATGTATTTATTTAACCTTAAAACATAATAGTGGTGAAAATTATAGATTTAGTATTTGGGATACTGATTGTAATGATGCTCAAATAGCAAAATGTCAATTAGAAGGTTGGACAAGTAGTCCTCAATGTGAATTTTGTGATAATGCATAATCAAAGTAATTATTAAATATAAAGTGGTTTATTCATTAATTTTGCTATTTGATTATAAATAGCGATACGATTATTATTATTTTTACTATTTTTTCTTATCATTTCTAAATCACTCAAAATAATATTTATAAATGATTCATCTATTTCTTTTTCATTTTCTGGTAAAATACTATCAATAATATCAACTAATTCTTCATTAGATGAAGAATGAATTAATTTATTATAAGTATGTTTAACAATAGGATTAATATGTTTTTCTTGTTCAAATTGTGTTTTAAATTGTTTTTGAAGAGTTTGTATTTCATCTTCGCTATCACTTTCGCTTTCACTTTCACTTTCACTTTTCTTATGTTTATCTTTTTGATTATCTTCTATTGTAATTATATCATTTGTATTAATTTGTTCTAAATTATCTACCCATTTATCAATTGAATCAGTAACAATTATATCTTGACTTAAATTTTCTATCCATTGATTAATATTTTCATCTTCATCTTTACCTGCATCTTTATCTTTATTTTTGTCTTCATCTTTATCTTCATCTTCATCTTTATCTTTATCTTTATCTTTATATTCTGTTTCTATTTCATCAATAATTTCATCTTGAGTTGTATTTTGAATAGTATTATTTGTTATTAAATCTAGATACGAATCAATAAAAAAATCAAGAGATTTTTTATAAATAGTAATACCATTTTTAATATGATCAATAGTACTGTTCCAATTACAATTACAATAATTATAAATTATATTATATAATTCATAACTAGTAATTTTTTCAGATATATGTTGGTTATATAATGAATAAAAAAGTTTTAAAATACTTTCATCTGAAGTAAATTCATTTGTAGATAATATTGAAGAATATTTTCTTAATATTTTACATAAATTTGCAATATCATCTTTTGCGTCATAATCATCCATGCATTTAGTAAATATAGATGTATGTTTTTCTATATTTTTATATTTTATAGAAAGTGCTTTTTTAAGTGAATCAGAATAATAATTAGTTAACCATGTTATAAAGTCTGTATGTTTATATTTATTAGTTGAAATTAAGAAAATACAAAATGCATTAAGAGTGTGAACTGCACTAATAATATTTTCATATTCTTTACATTCTTCTACAGTTGGTAAATTACAGTTAAATTTTCTTTCAAATGGTTTAAAAATAATTGTATCAAAATAATCAATATTTTTATTTAATGATATTTCAGTATTTATTTTTTTAGTTATCCACTGTTTTACATTGTTTGTAGAAATATGTGGACAATAACTACTAATTTTACTATTACATTCTGAATTTATTACATTACATTCATTATTATTACTACTGTTACTATTACTACTATTATTATAATAAGGTGAAATTTCATCAACAACGCTAAAAAACATTTCTAAAAAAGTTGGATTATTAAATAAAGAAGAATAAATAATTTTATAGGTTTGTTGTAAGGACAAATTTGTAATTGTAATATTTGGTTTGAAATAATCAATTGCTTTTAATATAAATGTTTGATATAAATTCAAATGAGGATTGTAAGTATTAATATTTTCTTCTGAAATGTAATCAATAAATGATGAAATTGATGATTGAATACATTTTTTTGTATTACTATTAGAATAGATAGGTAATAAAAATATAGAAGTAAAGCAATAATTATCATCTTCATCTTTAAGTAATAGACATTGTTTTAATAATTTAGAAAAAGATGTATTATATGGATCAATTTGAGTATTTAATAATTTATAAAATGCATGAACTTTTATTAAGTCATCTTTAGATAAAGTATAAAGTATATTAAGAATATTATTTTTTTTATTATTAAAATGTTTTTTTAGGAAAGAAGCATATTTTAAAAATTTTAAGTCAATAGCAATATTTTGTAATGTTTCTAAATTATGAAATGTTGATCTTAATGTATCACGAATTAAACTTCGTATTTCTAATTGTTTCATTTCTTGTTCATTAGGTGAAGGTGCACTAGCTAAATGTACATCCATGCATTCAATACTACAAAAGTTTTCTATTTTATCTAATAGAGTATTTTTATGTTTATGAATAGTCACAGTTTTTAAAGGAATATTATTATTTTCATTACAAATGCTACATTTATTGTTATCAATTATAAATGTATTATTTGTAAAAAGATGTGGTAGTTGAAGTAAAGAGTGAATATAATAGATAATACTATGTTTTGAATGTTTACTTAAAGTAATATTTAAGTTTGATTGTATAGTATTAAAAATGGAAGAATATAAATTATAACATTCATTTGTATCTTCTTGGGCTAATGTATTATTATTATCATATATTTCCAATAAATTTTTACTAAAGCTTTTACATTCATCTAGAAAGTTTGGATTTTGATAAAGATAATTTTGTACAATATGAATTACACTTTCTCTATATTTTTCTAAGACAGACATAACTAAATAATGAATTGCTATATCTAAGAAAATTTTTGTTTGAATAGATGGTAATAAGTTAGAAATAAATAATTTATCATCGGTATTACATTTATCAAAAGTTATAGTTCCTTTTATATAAGAAATAATATGTAGTGCAAACGATATACAATTTTGATTTTTTAATTGAATAATACTATCAACTGTACATTGAATATAAGCAAGATAACTCATTATATCATTGGAATTATAAGGAATAAAATTTTTTAACAAGTCATTTATATCATGTATGCCTTTTACTTTAATTTCTCCACGTATACATTTATAAACTTCATTTTTATTAAAACATGATATAGAACCATTGTCATGAACCATATAATACATATTATTTTTAAATAATTCCTGAATATCCATAAATGAGTTAAAGTCAGTTGATAAAAAATTTGTATTTTCATTTTCGTTTATAAAATGAGTAGAATATAAATCTTCTGTTTCTTTTACAAGTTTATAAAATATATCTGTAGATTCTTTACTATTTTTTGTAAGAAATAATTCAGGAAAATATTGGTTAAGATTATATTGTAAGATTTTTGGATACATATTATGTTCTGCATTAAGCCATAAAGATTGAAAACTTTTAGAATAATTATAGATAGGACTATTAATATCTAATAATGAATGAATAAGAGTACATTTTTTTAAAAATACATCTAATGGATAACAAATTGAATTATAGTTATAATTTAACATAGTTTGTAAACTATGTATAAAATAATGAGCATCTTTATTTGGATTACGTTTGCTATTATTTTTTTTGTAAAATAAACGTAACATATTTGTAAATAAAGTTTTACATTGTTGTATTTGAAATGAAGTAATACAATCATTTAATAATTTACTTTTAAAATGTTGTATTTTTGTTTCTGATTTTTTTATATATTCTTTTACTTTATTATAATCATCCTCAGTAAATTCTCTAAAAGTTTCTATTGGATTTTTAACATCATAAACACCAATTATAAAATCAAAATCATCTGATATAATTTTATTTGAACTATCATTCCAAAATAAATTAGATGGTATAAAAAAATTTGGAATTTCTTTTATACTTTTATTAAAATATGGATGTTTTTTATATTCATTTTTATTTTTATATGAAATACAAAATTTATAATCAGATGGTATATTTAATATAGGTTTTAATAGTATCCAAAATGTATCACTTTGATTATTATTTTGATTATCACTTTGATTATTATCAAAAGTTGATATAGATACTGATTCTTTAAAAGGATGTTTATCTTTTTTCTTATTATATTTTAATGTAGCTAATGTATCATGAAATAAACTTATAAATGAAGATAATTTTCCAACTTCTAACAATTGAATTCCTTTTTCAATACTTTCTTGATTAAATTGCAAAGATTTTAAATGATTTTCAATTATATCATAATCAGGATATTCTTTTTTAATTTCGTAATGAATAATTGAAAAATGAGGTTGAAGTGTATTATAATTAAATTTTTCATCTAATTCAAAAATAGAATTATATTCTTTATAATGATCATTCTTTTCATTTACAATATTTTGAATATCGGAAGTATACTCATGATAAATATTATGTTTAGAAGTATAATTTTTAGGTAAAAAAGATAAATTTCCGTTAAAACATTTATAAAATAAAATAAAAAATTGAATACAATTTAAATTTAAGTTTATCTTATAACAATATTCTTCTAATACATGAATAATTTCATCTAATTTATATTGTTTAGAAGATGTAAAATGTGTATGATAATATTGTAAACATTTATGAATATCATTTTTATATTTTTTATAAATAGATTGAAGTTGAGTTAAATAATTTTTAATTTCATGTTCTAAAAAGGATATATTTGAATCTAATAAATTTGTATCATTTTGTTGTTTCTTTTTTAACATTTTTTTTAAACCTTTTACTCTTGATGATACAATATAATCAAAAGGATTTGATAAAATTGCTTTTTGCATTATAATTCTTTCATGAATACTATTTAATGTTGAATCTTCAATATTATCAGAACATTCTACATAACGTTCTTCATTATAAAGAGGTTGTAATAATTTAAATTGATTTAATCGAATATTAATTATAGTATCATGTTTACCATAGGTCATATCATTTATAATATTATTAGCAAATTTTTCACAATTTCCGTTAAATTCATATTTGGTATGTAATAAGTTTACAATTATTTGAAATGTTTTTTCGTTATTTTCATCATAATAACGTGAAAAATCACTACATATTTCTTTTTCAATAATTGATTCTAATTTTGGATTACTTTTTGAATAATTTTTAATAAGTGTTGTATAAAATTTATTACAATAATCTACCATATTAAAATTTAATAAAGGTACTGCTTTACTTTTAGAAAACCAATCATTAAAATTAATTCCTAATTCTGTTAAACTAATAATAAATTCAAGTCTATCTTCTGGTGTAAGTTGTAAAAAAGAAGATATAAATAATGGATTTAATCCTTTAATTAAAGGTGTAGTATAAATTAAATTTGGATCATCAAGTAATAAAAGCGGTGTCTTAAGATAATAAACTAAGAAAGAAATAATAGATCGATCTTGTATATCATATTCAATATGTAATACATTAATTAAATCACTAAAATAAGTATACAATTCTTCTAATATTAATAAATCATTTTTATCTTTACAATCTAAAATAAGTTTATTTAATTCACTTAAATAAAACTCAGCTTCATTTACAACTTCAATTGATGAATACATACGATTATCATAACATTTATGAATAAATTGTAATATTTTATTCAATTGAGTCATTAGAGAAGCAGAAATTGAAAGTGAATTAGTTAAGTTATAAGGTACTGGTTTAAAATGAATAATATGCATTTCTAATGTTTTGAATTATTATCTTTATTAAAGAAAATAGATAAAAAAATTAAGTATTCTTTATTTAAGACAATACAAAAATACTATTAACAAATACGTTTCTTTTAAATTCTTTTATTTTAGTATTAAACTTTAGTATTAATTTTTATTAATGTTTATTTTTATACAATCAAATAGTTGTGAACAAAATGATATACTATGGAATAATTTTATACTAGATGTATATCAAAATTTAAATAATAAAAATTGTTTACAACTTGTTCATCACTTACCTTTTAAATTATTTGAATCTATTTTTATACAAGAGATATATAATACATATATATTAACTTCAACTCAAAAATTATATTATGGTTTTAACTATAATAATCCTCCAGTTCATTTAAGTAATGAAAACTTTTGGAAAGTTTGTACTGTACAACAAGATAATAATTTTTATTATTATCATAAAATTACCAACTTATTATTTATTAAAAATGGTACCCATTTTATATGGATAGGAATATATGATACTTATAGTGATAATATAATTTATAGAAATGAATGTAGTAAACATATTGAAAAATGGGTTATAGAATGTGGATTTATTTAAAATAATAAAACTACATTTTATTATTTTCTTTTTTCTTTTATAAAAGAAAGTAAAAGTTAAAATGGCAATGAAAGATCTTATAATTAGTATAGCTATAACTATTTTTTTATTAACTGTAATAGGAGCAATTTATACTATTAGTCTTGCACTTAAATTGTTACCAATAGTAATCATATTATTTTTTATATTATATGTTATTGGTGCATTTGGTAAATTAACATCTAAAAAAATGAAAGAAAATTATCAAGTTGTTGTAAATGATGATACTAACTATAATCAAACTACTTGTTATATGAATGGAAATCGTCCATTTATCATGAATCAAGATGGTGGTGACTCTTTCCAAGGTTCTACTATGAGATGTGCAATGAAAGGTGGTCCAGCAACTTGGGATAAACCTAATTGGTTATTACCAATTAGTGATCCAAAAAATCCAGCTTATTATAACCAATTTCCATCACAAGCATTAAAATTTAATTAACCGTACATACACCAATCAACATATGGAGGAGCAGCAAATTCACAATTATATACACTTTGATTTGTTGGAGGATCTATAGTAGAAATTTGTCCAACAGTTACATTACCAGCATAATATTCATTTTCATTTTGAAAGTAAATAAAAACTGAAAGTATGCATATGAGTAAAGCTAAGAAAAATAGTAGTAAATTCATATTGTTCTTTATCTATTAAAAAAGAAAATAAAAGAGAATAAAGAGAATAAAATGAATTTAATATTCTTTTTCGATGTTATTAATTAAGAATAATTAATAATAAATGTCAAATACAGAACAAGATAATATTAAAAATATTATTAATGATTCTATAAGTTCAAGTTCAACTCCAAAGGAGGAAGAAGAAACTTTAAAATCATTAGATAATAAAAATAATAAACAAAAACTAATATGGACTGTGCAAATTGAAGAATTACTTAGAAGATGGGGTGATATAAGTGCGTGTTATAAATGGTTACATGATGAATCTTTTCGTGTTTATAAAAATAGTAATTATTGGTATTCTATTCCTATTATATTATTATCAACTATTGCTGGCGGTTTAAATTTATCTTTAACAGGTTATGTGCCTTCTGAATATTTAAGTGTATCACAGGCAGGTATTGGTGCATTAAATATATTTACAGGAGTTTTAACAACATTACAGAATTTTTTTAAATATGCTCAATTAAGTGAAAGTCATGCTAATGCAAGTCAAGGTTGGAGTAAAATACAACGTAATATTGAAGTAGAATTAAAGTTAGAAAAAGAGTTTCGTACCGATGCTGACAGATTTTTAAGAGATTGTAGAAGAGATTATGATCGTTTAATAGAACAATCACCTCCTATACCAAAAGATATTATTAAAAAATTCAAGTCTACATTTAAGAATGAAAATACTTTAATACGTCCTGATATTGTTGATAAAATAACTCATACAGATGTTTATAGAGCTCCTGTTCAAGAAATAAAAATCGATATACCTATTCAAAAAGAAGAAATTAAAGTTATAAATGTAAATGAATTAAAAAATATGTTAGTTGAGGATACAATTAATCATAATCATAATTATCATCATACTCAACCAAATTATAATCATAGAAAATCTATTAATCAATTTCATATGAAATATAATAATAATAATAATAATAATAATAATAATAATAATTGGGGAAACAATTGGAGTACAAATTTAAATAGTGTAAATTTAGATGGAAAAAATATTATTACAAGAGATCAATCAAAATCAGTAATTGAAGATATGCCTATAAATAGACCAAAAATAAAAGATTTAATTAAAAAATTTACAGATACAGATGATATATTTGAAAAGAAAAAACAATTATTAATAGATATAACATCACAAAATAATAAAGATAATAAAAAAGAAGAAGAAAATAAAGAAGAAGAAAATAAAGAAGAAGAAAATAAAGAAGAAGAAAATAAAGAAGAAGAAAATAAAGAAGAGGATAAAAAAGAAGAAGAAAATAAAGAAGAAGAAAATAAAGAAGAAGAAAATAAAGAAGAAAATAAAGAAGAAAATAAAGAAGAGTATAATAATGATATATTATCACCAATTAATATAAAATATAATAATTATTTACCAGGAGTATTATCATTTAGTTCATCATTATACAATTTGAATAAAAAAAAATAATTTAATATTTTTTAAAAGTATTTAAAATATTATTTTTAGTATTCAAATTCATACAGCAATTTCACTATTTCTAAAAAGAAGGTTAAAGAAATGTAAACTATATATAAACCAATAATAAAAATGGCTCCAAAAAAACAAACTGAAACTAAACCTGTCGAAACTGCAGCATCTACTTCTACTAAAGCAGAAAAGAAAACTGCTTCTACTAAAGCAGAAAAAGAAGTAAAAGATACTAAAGCAACTAAAGCTGAAAAGAAACCAGCAGCAGCTTCTATTAAAGCTGAAAAGAAATCAGCATCTACTAAAGCTGATAAAAAATCTGAATCAACTAAAGCTGAAAAAGCAACTAAAGCTAAAGCAGAAAAAGTAGTAAAAGAAGAAGCACCAGAATCAGAAGAACCAAAACAACGTAAAAAGGCATCTAAAGAAACTGTTGATGAAGATTTTGGTACTATTTATGCAAAATTAGATGAAGAAATTGCAAAATTAGAAGAAAGAAAGAAAACTGAAAAAGGTAAAGTTACTGGTATTCAATTCTTAAAACAATTAAGAAAAATGCATAAACTTTTACATCGTGATGCATCTAAAGTCTTAAAAATTAGAAAAACTACTCGTGCTTCTAATGATCAATCTGGTTTCAAAAAACCAGTAAAAGTTTCTGATGAAATTTGTAAATTCTTCGGTTGGGATAATACTAAATTATATTCACGTACTGATGTTACTCGTGCTGTTTGTAAATATATTCGTGATGCTAAATTACAAGATAATGATAACAAACGTATTATTAAACCAGATGCAAAACTTA
>JACCDO011956187.1_pt1 | contig 12547 bp, 8 predicted proteins | sample 7446101 | NCBI WGS metagenome assembly JACCDO01 (sample SAMN15323440, study PRJNA562643) | freshwater metagenome | isolation source: river surface water | place: USA:Blue River Watershed | collected 2017-08-16 | reverse complement strand
TGGTGGCCAATAATATAAATTACACATGTCCATATTTGAACTTGTCGAATAGTAACTTGATGGAGTGCAACTACTGCACTTGTTGTTACAATACGAATCATAATCACTAGACGTAGAAGATGATCCAACACAAGCACAGGTCGTAGTATCTGTGGTACTAGCACTACAACTATATCCAATATCACTTGCAAATGACACTACACTTCCTGTAGAGATTTTTAAAGTGCTGAATTCTGCAGTTTTATGTGGTCTGGAGTTAAGATAAGCCATATCACAAGCTGTAACAGTGTGGTTATAATATGGTATACCAGTAGTAGAATACGCATACGTAGATCCACTAAAATAACTACTACTAGATGCTGTGTACGTAGCAGCTGTGTACTCAGTGGCTGGTGTGCCAGAAATACGTGAATTTTTATCATTATTACAATTCATCTGCATATATTGAGCATGAAGACATGAATAGTCAACAAAAACTGTAGGAGCAGATGGTGTAGCAGTAGTTGGTACATATGTAGGACCTGTAGGCTTTATTGTGGGCCTTTGAGTGGGTGTTGCACTAGGCATACTCGGAACAGCTGTTATAGCGACTACAGCCGCAAGCAGCAAGACGAAGCGCGTCAGCATTTTCATCCACTACTACTTTATAGTTATATTGGGTTGATTCACAAAAAATTAGTTAGGGTCAACGTCCAAAATACGATTCATCTAAATACATATACTTCACTCGCATATTTGGTTTAATATTACACCAAGATGAATCATCCTAACTGTTTTACTTACTTCAACCACGTCTTTGTGATGAATTTTATGCCTCAGTTCAATTCTTAGAAATTATATCGCATTATTTCACCTGCTCTCTTTTGTTTAATTGCAGCTCCTTTATATTTTTTCTTCTAAATACAATATAATAATATACAACAGCACTATTAGTAAATAGTTTATTGGAGGTGTGGACAGTCCAATATTTAAGGAAAAAACACTGCAAGTTTAAAAACTTCGAAAAAAAAGAAGAAAAAACGAAAAAGATGATGGTGAATTTCACTTAGTTGGATATGACACCTTTAGTCTCAATCTTTTTGGTGCTTTTATTGTGGAAATGTATATCATGTGGCATTGTAGATTATGATAATTTCATAGTAGAGTCAAAGGCAAAACAAGGTATAATAGATGCTTTTCACATTGTTGCCACCACTGCAGACTACAATATGGCGTTGCGAGTATTAGAATATAGTTATAAACTACACCCGAGTATATTAAGTTTATATCATATCTATTCATGGAGATTTTTACTAGATCACAAGGATATTATACTGCAAAATGAAAAAATTCCATACAATATGCACAAAGATTTTGATAATTATGAATACATTCTGTATAACGATGACGTATACACTTTATATACAAATGGTGTAGATAAACATTATGAAGGAGACTATGATACAGCAATTACGCTGTATAATCAGGGAATAGTATTATTATCAAACTATGGTATAAAAGTATCTTCTCCTCAATATGTAAATCTATTATATCACGTAGGAATATCAATGCAGCATCGGGGAGACATTGAAAATGCCGCTAAGATTTATGATCGTGTATTGAAATTGAATCCATATCATGTAAAGACAAGAATCAATATGGCATCATTACATCATAAATATGGTAATATTTCAACTGCAATAACCCATTATAAAATCGCATTGCTTCATTGCATCCACAACGAGACTTTATTACACAATTATATCACAACCGAAAGAATTATACCACAAGAACTACGTCATAAATCGGATGTTTACATCATGGCAAAGTTAAATCTTGGTGCAGCACATTTCCAATTGGACCAATTTCACTCTGCAAAAGTGGTATTAGATGAAATATTGACAGATATATTGTCATTATACCATCGATGCACTAAAAATAATCACATTCAAATATACGATTCTAATTATCCTAATTGCATGAATTTACAGATAGATTATGGTGGGGGACTATCCCACTTACTTAATTTACAACGAAGGACAATAGATTGGAATTTATACGAAGAAAGAATGAAGATATCAATAAACTTATCTGCGTATTTATTAAGAATTTTTCACGCGGGACCTGTCTTGCCATTTGATAGTTTGCTTATGGACGTATCATTGCAACAGCGTCGTGACATAGCAGTACAACATTCATCATTATATACCAAAAAAGCTAACAAATTAAATAGTATGATTGCGGCCAACAATACAACTCATAAGCATTTCCAGATAGGTTTTCTGTCTTACGACTACACTGATCATCCAACGGCTCATTTAATCGAGACAATATTTTATTATACACGATACTATAAAAATCATTATTGTAATAACACGTCATCCATTCTATGTAATGTCGAAATAATCGCGTTATCATACGGGAAAGATGACAATTCCGCTTATCGTAAGTCACTTATCAACTTGGCAGACCAGTTTTACAACGTATCAACGTACACCGCAGTTGAATCATATGAATTAATCAAAAAATTAAATTTAGATGTTTTATTAGATTTACAATGTCATACTTTGGGTGCGAGATTGAACATACTGGCGATGGAACCCCCTGTTGCACCCATTATTATCAATTACTTAGTCTATCCAGGTACATCCGGTGCAAATTTCATCAATTATATAATTGCAGATCATGTGGTTGTACCTGCAGAGGAACAAAAATATTACACCGAGAAATTAATATTACTACCACCAACGTATCAAATACCATCTATTTATACCAGTATTGATACCAATCATGGCAGTAAAAGGGCATTACGTCATTCATTAGGTTTACCAACTTCATTTGATGCAATTATACTATGTAATTTCAACAAAATAGACAAAATAGATCCTACTACATTCAGTGCGTGGATGCGTATTATGGAAAGACTACCAAATTCATATTTATGGTTGCTTGATCCACCTAATTACAACAAAGAAAAAAATAGTAACACGTCATCAATGGTTAAGGACCGCATTAATGCTATGAGTAATTATCATGGAATATCAAATAACCGTATATTATATGCACCAAGAGTGTCAAAAGATACACATGTTGCAAGACATTTTGCAGCAGATTTATTTCTTGATACATTTATATATGGTGCTCATTCAACTGCTACGGATGCTATACGAGGAGGGTTACCTGTATTAACTATCCATGGTAATTCCTTCCCTAATCGTGTTATATCATCGATATATCAATCATATAACAAGCAAAAATTAAATAATTTATTAGTAACATCATCCATAAAAGATTTTGTTGATACCGCTTGCAACCTTATTTTATCTCGAAATAAAAATAGATTTGATTCAACAATAGATAATTTATCCAAGGAGATTATTGACCACAGTATGAATACAGGAATATTCAATAATACCAATAATGTTTTAAAGTTATTTGGTTCATTAAGTACAATACACAATTTAGAAAACCTACACGAAAACAGGACCAACAAATATCACCTAGTATATAACGTATAATGTAACACATTGTAATTATCGCCGAGCTAATCGATGCCAATCTTACTATTTCTTCTGCACATTTAATTCAAATATTTAATAATCAATTGCCGGTACCATACCGGTAAAAATTGGTTTTACTCACATTCACTCACTTACCGAGTCTTTGACTTCGTTGTTGGAACATGCCCAGTCGTCGAGTGCCCAAGCTCGTGGCTCGCGAGTTGATTCAGTTCATCAAGAAGATTGATATTAAAGCGAATTATTGGGATAAAAATGCTACATCAGCATTTGAGTTTACTCGTCAAATGAATTCACCTGTATTGCGTAAATTAAATACTAAATATGAATGTAATATGCATATAATCGATGAAGAAACTAAAACTCCAGCTACAATGCTGGTGGAGTTTGTGAACGGCTCCAAATGGGAAACTAATACTTCAAACTTTAAAGCAGATGACTTAAGATATGAACTTTTCATGAGAGCAGAAGAAGTAGAAGAACAAATAGAAGCAGCTAGTGGAGGTAAAGAAGATGACGATAAAGGAGCAGATAAAGGAAAGAAAGGAGGAGGTGGAGCTAAGCCAGCAGCTGCAGCTCCTAAAAAAAAATAATAGATAGTAGATAATATTGTATTAATATAAATAATTAAGTTAATGTCACGTCAATACAATTATAGTATTTTTGATTCGAATACATAATATTACATTTTGCTAGGAGCAGTAGATAATCGGGCGCCAGTCATTCGTAGTCTATGCATGACTTTACTCATAATTTGAGTATCTTCAGAAATTTTTTTGAGTGTACCAGCATTTAACTCACGTTCACGATCTTCCATACCATACTTACTAGTATGATGTCGCGTTGCACTTTCATCCATTTGAGCAGATAATACCTGTCGATAGTTAGATTGCTGTTCCTTTAACTTCCTACGATTTTCGTTCTGTTGTTGCTTATATTCTTCACTTTCTTTTTGATAATATTTGGCAAATGCTAAATCTTCTTGACGCTGCTGTTCTTCTAATTTTAACTTTTGTTGTTTTAATTTTTCATTCTCTAAAAGTGCTCGTTGTGTACGTAATTTAGCATCATTCTGTTTCTTTAATTCTTTTGCTGCATCAGATTCTTCTTTTTTCTTTTGTTCTTTTAATAATAACTGTTCCATCATTAAATTATTTTCTCTAATTTTTTTACCAGCACCTTCATTTTCAAATTTCTTAGCAAATGCAGCCATACCATCCATTCTTTTCTTAAATGCATTTTCTCTTTCATATGCTTCATGATCTAATTTACGAGCATATTCTTCCATTAAACGACGATCTTCTTCAGCTTCTTTTAATCTTTCAACTTCTCTAATTTTTTCATTTTCTTCATTTTCACGTTCAATTCGAGCTAAATTTTCTCTTTGTTGGCGTTTCCAATTCATTATTTTATCACTTTCTTCTTGAATTTTTTCTTGTGCCAAACGCAAATTATTTTCTTCAAATAGTCTTAATTGTTCTTTTTCTTCAAATTTTCTTCTATTTTGATCTTCAATTTGTTGCTTTCGGTCCATTAACTCCTTTTGATGCTTATGATGTATAACTTCACGCTTTTTAGCTTCATCTTCTCTCCATTTTTTTACATCTTTGTTTATATACTCATAGTATTGTTTGTCATCACTATTATTGGACTCTTTGATGACTTTAGCCTGCTTAATTTGCTCATCTAATGAAGCCTTAAACTTCAATTTCTTTTGCTTGGCTTTTAATTCTTCATCTTTTGCCTTTTGCTCTTCTACTATAGTTTGATATGCTTGAATAACAGTCCATTCTGATCCAGCAGGTGGAGCTACGATGTTAGTATTATTTTCTGCACTAGTGCTTCCAACATTACCAGAACTAGCTGTAGCTACATCCGCTTTAACGTCATTAGTATTGCTATTATATTGCGGAAGTTTCTTCTTTTTAGTTTTAATTGATTCGGCAACAGCCTTCTCTAACATCATAATATCTTCACTACGAATTTCTTTTTTTAATTCAACAAACTCCTTAACATAACTAGTTATTATATGGCGATTGGATGTACCTAATCGTTTATATGTAAGAATTATAGCAATAATAATGTATTTTATAATATTATGATGACTCACCATATTTAACAGTTAATTTTTCAACTAATATGAATATTAATTTATCACGTGAAGCACGTAATTTCTCGCGATTTGAGATATCTTGCAAATACTTACGTCTCATGGCCTATGTATGAAATAAGTAAGAAAATAACATTAAGAAACAAGTATAACATGGCCATAATTTATTACACGTACATTCAATTGACGTTTAGGGAATTCTGGTTCTCTTATTGGAACTTTAGCAACCACACTACGTTGAACAGACTTACTATCGTTACTAGGTGAACCAGCACGTTTAAAAAACTTCATTTTAGGAGGTTTAATTGACTTGACAGGCATCTTGTAGTAATATTACTAATATATTATACAGTGCGTGATCTACTGTATTTTCTCTGGAAGAAACGCTTGAAGTGCTCGGGGCACTCTATTCACCAACTAATCCGGGCGTCTTGCCGATAACTTCTTCGTATAACTGAAGAAATCAATGCAAAATTGAGGAATTTTATTTTGACAAGTTGAAACCGTAGCGGGGAAAGGCCAAGGCCGGATTATCGCCAAAAAAAACCCTAACATGATATTTGAAAAAATAAAGAATTATATTTTATATAAATTTCGAATTATACAATATTATTTCCCTAGTTCCTTTTTCAATCTCTCATATTCTTTATCAATTTCATCAGTATTAATTTGAGTCGTTGCTGGTAATTCACCAATAACATCCTTGGTACCAGGTAATTGTTTTTTTAGTTCTTCTAATTGAGAATCAATTTCGGAATTACCTTCTAGTAACTTAAACTTGTCTTCTAAACTTCTTGTTGTACCGGATGTTGTTGCTGCCAATTCACCAGCAACTTCAGCTTGAGCTTCTAAATTTTCTACTTTATTTTTCATTCTTTCAAATGCTTCCATTGAATTACTATTACCTGAGGTTAAACCAGTTAACATATCATTAACTTGTACTGACGTTTTAGCAGTACGAGCCCTTGCAATAAATAAATCCTTTTGTCTTTTCGCTTCAACTATTTTTTCTTCTAATTCTGTCATTGAAGAATATAATTTATTTATAGCTACATTTTGTGTTGTCATTTGGGTACTTAGAGTTGTTATTATTTCAACTTGACTCTGTCTCCGTGTTAATGCTTCTTTTGCCAACTCTTCATCACCTTTAGATAATGCTAATTGTGCTCGTTTATACCAATCATTACTTAATATTTCAGCTTGTTCCTTTTGTTTTTCCATTCTTTTTTGTGTTGCAGTTACTTCAGCATACGATTGTCTGATTTTTACTAAATCTTTTTGCATATCATTAACGGCTTGTTCTAATACCTTTTCAGGATCTTCTAAATTACTCAATACATTATTAACATTTGATTTTACAACTCTTAAAAATCTATCAAACATATTCATTTGTAATATCATAGTTCGACTAGAGCGACTGACAGCATAACTCCTTGCTGTGAACGAGTACGCAGCGACGAAATACATAAATATAAACAGCAAACGAACGAGAATCATTGTGATATTTTGGGTAGAACTAATTATGAAACACGTCTGTGACTCATGTCATAATCGTGTTGAGAGGTGGGTCACAAAATGTCGGCATAAGCCCTGAATATAAATAAATTAAACAAAAATATAGTACAGTGTTTTATAGGGAAAAGGAAGATGCTAGAGAGAGCTAAATAGAATTGTAGAATAGTAAACAAATAAAAAATATTTTAAAATACATTTTAAAATATGAAGAATTGTTAATATAAAACCACTTAATCAATATTATTCAACTTTATATGCTCACTACATCTACTATTTACATCACAATCACATACAATCCAAAATACCGATTTTGCGCTGGCGCAATATTGCCTCACTTAACAGCGGTCATCAAAACTGAACATCAATTCAAAGTTGCCACTGTTGCCTCGGTGCATTTACAGCCGCGTTTCGTGACTCCAGAATGCTCAGTATCGACGACTCTGAGGAGCCTAACGTCAAGATAAAGTATGAAAAAGTAAAAATACCAAATATACCAGGTGGTTAATACAATATTAATAACTATGCTAATGGATTCGAATCAAAAACTACTTCTTGCATTCGTAGACTCATATACCAAACATTGAAGTTAATTATTGGCTAATGTATTATTTATTTATAGGGATATTTTCATTAAGTCATGTTGAAGCTAAAAAAGATCTTCGTGAAATACAAATACTAACTGATGGTGATGATGATTCGAATGATGGTCACAGTGATAGCGATAGTGACTGTAGTTTTCTATCAAAAGATGTTTTACCATCATCATATCCTGTAAAACCACGAAAAGGTTATCGTCTTAATCGCGGTGGTTATGGTGATCGAAGCTATCCACCAATTCAAACTTATAATAACAACATTTCTCAACCTAATAATTCAAATTCTAATGAAGCAGTTCAAATGAAATTAGTAATTGAAGCATTTAGATATTTAAAGGATGTCAAATTTAATTATCGGGATGTATTTGATATCGAAGAAGAGAGATCGGCATGCGAACAACAATTATTATCTTACAAAAACTCAGCGTTTACTTTATTAAAAGAGGTTAAAGATAGTAATTTGGGTCAACAAAATTTTATTAGATTATTACAAGGATTGTATATCAGAGCATTAAAACTGCACTCTTATAATAGTAAAAACAATACGATGATCTACAATATTCTTGAGAATATTAGGCGATTAAAGTCATATATGGAGCTTATTAATGACTATAGTAGTCACTATCAAGCATTAAGTGCCATACCAGTGCAAACCAATAACTCCAGTAAAAAGACTAGTTCAAAAAATAAGGCAAATCAGAATAATTCGAATGTACAAACATTACTTAATAATGCAGGAATTGCAAATGGAGAAACTAATTTATTGAAAGTTACAATTAAAAAGCACAACAAAGACATTGTATTATTTAAAGGTCAATGCATCATTACTCCTATGGGAATGGGTACTATAATTTGTATCAAGCCAAAAGAGTTAAAAGTTGTATTAAAATTACCATATGGTTTGTTATACGCGCATGTAGCGAAGGTTGTATCTTGGGGTAACCATGGTGAAACACTTGATGTAACATCCACAGTATCATTGCATAAAAAGTTTACCGATTTTAATAATATTAGTATTGACCAGTTAACTCAATTGAAAATCAATCAAATTATTAATAGTGGTAATAGCACTGCTGATGATCAGGCTGCCGATAATACGGATAATGATGACAATAATAAGGAGAGCGGAGAAGCCGAGGATGCCAATAATGCTATGGATGTAGTGAACAATGACGTAGATGATGAAGAAGAAATTGATCAGACTGAGGAAAAATTACCAAAATATCCACTACAACCAACTGCGGACAGTAATAAAAGAGCTGAAATAAGTAAATTATTGACGACTGAGTTGCTAACTCGACCACATTCATTGATTGCGTTACCTTTCGCTACAATCGCACCCAATACAATACCTTATGTCGTAGAAAATATCGATAAATCATATATGACTGCTAATATATCAATAAATTCAAATGCATTAAATAAGTTAAAACATACATACTGTTCTAGCAGTCATCATGTATGGAATGGAACGATTAATGATTATCAAAGTCAAGTTAATAAAATTAAAGATGAAATTATGAAACTAGAGAAAGAACAACAAGACTATATGAATCAGATACAAAGCTATCGAATGCAATGCTCACAACTAACATCCGATACTTCTACGGTAAGACTCGGTATGTACACTAGAAGAATGCGTCACAAAACGTATTTATCATCAAATGGTTTACAATCACCAATATCAGGTCCTACTACATCAGCAACAGTTGAAGCTTTGGTTTTAAGTAGTGATAAAACAACCAAACAAGTAAGTGAAGAATTAAAAAATGTGCAAACATCATTGTCTCAGTCCAGTTCCAATGATATTTCTGCACCAGGAAATAAAAAACGCAATAGAGAACAAGCTAATTTAGTCATTAATGATAAATCAAACAGCGATAAAAATAATAAAAAAGAAAGTTCACCACCAACGGTTGAAAAAGTGAGTGAACCAGTAGCAGTGAATAATGTAAATAATAGTAAGAAGAAATCTAGACGATAAAAATGTTATACTGTAAAGTAACAAATTAATTATTCCATATTTAGTTACTTACTACGTACAATAGAATCTATTCCTGGTCTTGTGCCGAGCTTAGAGGGTTATTTGGACAGCAAATGTCATGATGACATTGTCATCAGGCCGCACCGGTACAATTTGTGATGATGACAGCGATGACGCATACATGCATAAAAAACACGAATAATTATGGCACCAATTCGGTACAAATCCACGCGCGGAGGCCAAACAGGGCTATCCTTCGAGGAGGTAGTGCTTGGAGGCTTGGCCACCGACAAAGGCTTGTACATCCCTGAGTCTATTCCAGTCATAAGTATGGAAGAGCTAGAGAAATTACGTCCATTGTCATACATTGACTTATCGTATTATGTTATATCAAGATATATCAGTAATGATGATGTCAATCACAAGGCTCTTAAAGATATTATAACTAGATCATTCAGTACATTTCGTCATCCCGATGTAGCACCACTTAATAAAATAAACGATGATTATAGTATATTGGAGCTATTTCATGGTCCGACTTTTGCATTTAAAGATGTTGCATTACAATTTTTAGGGAATTTATTTGAATATTTTCTAATGAAAGGTAAAATACAGTCATCAATTACTATTCTAGGTGCCACTTCTGGTGATACTGGTAGTGCAGCAATTCATGGATTACGTGGGAAGAAAAATGTTAATTGTTTCATCATGTATCCACATGGAAAAGTAACAGAAGTTCAAGAGAAACAAATGACCACAATTCCTGATGAGAATGTACATTGTATTAGTATAAATGGCGATTTTGATGATTGTCAAGCATTAGTAAAAAAAGCATTTGCTGATGTTAATTTTCGTAATGATGTTAAATTAGGAGCAATAAATTCTATTAATTGGGCAAGAGTTTTAGCACAAATAACATATTACTTCTATTCCTGGTTAAGAGTAACTGATAATAAAAATAACCCACAAAAGGTTAATTATTCCGTACCAACTGGTAACTTTGGTGATATACTAGCTGGATATTATGCTAAACGTATGGGTTTACCTATCGGAAAATTAGTTGTGGCAACAAACGAGAATGATGTGCTACATCGCTTCTTTGAAACTGGTGAGTACAGCAAAGCCCCATGTTTAATGACCATAGCACCTTCTATGGATATATCAATATCATCAAATTTTGAAAGATATTTATTATATTTAGCGGATGAAAATACTACTACGTTAGCAAATTGGATGAAAAAATTTGAATCAACCGGAAAAGTGAGTATTGATAAAAGTTTATTGAGCAAAGCAAAAGCAGATTTTTGTTCTTACTCATCAAATAAGGAAAGTATTGTAAAATGTATGATAGATGTTTACAAAAATGATAAATATTTAGTATGTCCTCATACTGCAACTAGTGTAATAGCTGTTCAAAAGCTTAATTTATTATCGCTATATACAATATGTTTAGCCACAGCACATCCAGCAAAATTTGAGGAAGCTGAAAAATTAGCACTTGGATATATTCCACCGAGACCAAAGGAGTTAGAAGCATTATATTCATTACCAACTAGAACAACAAATATGAATAACAATTTAGATATGGTAAAAGTGTTTATGAAGGTTAAGTTATGTTCTAAGCAAGATAATACCGGGAGTGTTGTGGCAAAAATTATATTATCTGGTATCGCTTTATTCACAGTTGGACTTATAGTGAAGGACAGTATTAAGAAATGATGAAAATGTATTTACAAAACGTACAATAAATCATAATTTACTTCTTTCTTCCGAACATTATTCCCCGTTTTCTTACTTCAAGTAATTCTGCCTTACTCCCCAATATTTCATCAGATATAAATAATTTAGATATCACATGAGGATCCAACTTATCTGACGCTAATTTGATTCTAACCTTTTCATGTTGTGATAACAAATTAACTATCGAATTAATATGAGTTGCGCTTACTCCCGATGACCCTATTGTCATCAGTGATCTACCGAGCGATATATAATCCTTATTCAATTCACGTTCATCATATAATGGATTTGACCATCGTTGAAAATTATCATCTTTTTTTGTACTTTTCAATATTGAAATTTGATGAAATTTATGACAAACCTGGTTGTGGTAAGCTGACAACGTGCCTACCAACAGCAGAATCACGAGGGATACACAAATAAAACTCATTATTATTCAATAAGATTCGGTATTTTTGGCAAAAATTTCCAGAAAATAGTACGCATGTCGGTACCAAATGGGTGCCTAAAACAAACAACGAATAGTAATACACAGTAAATAAGGTCTCTGTCCAAATAATGTAAATAAATAAAATACTATCCAATTCAATCTGACAATGTCAATTACACTCAATAATTTAGTCAAAATTTCTACTAGTACCGGTATTGGAATCTTTGTCATCAAAATTTTGTCAAAATCAAAAATCAAAATAAAGCGATGAATAAATTTTAAATGCATAATATGAGAGAGAAGATGCACTAATCAACCAGTGATATAAGCAGCATTTTGAAGGCCTAATAGTGCTGCGACAATGGAGCCAACGCAAAATGTCGGTGGCGTCCATACAAAATTGAGGAAAGAACTAGAAAAGGATGCTAATGATATAATTGGAAAATCGCTTCAATTCAAATTTGAGGGTAATAAAACCGACGACTACAGCTTCTTAAATGAATACCCAGTACTCAAAAAGGAAATAAAAACAACAACCCATGCTAAGACTCAAAGTAGTAATGCTCCAGTGAGAACCTCTAGCTTACTACAGAAAGCTAGCGGAGGCACGGTACATATATCAGACGAGGCACGACGTAAATCAGATAGTTTCATGCTTAGTGTAAGTCGCGACGA
>JACCDO011727377.1_pt1 | contig 12547 bp, 32 predicted proteins | sample 7446101 | NCBI WGS metagenome assembly JACCDO01 (sample SAMN15323440, study PRJNA562643) | freshwater metagenome | isolation source: river surface water | place: USA:Blue River Watershed | collected 2017-08-16 | reverse complement strand
ATTAATTCTTTTTGTCTATCATTTCCTTTATTAATTTTTTGAATTAATTTCAGAGATTTTTGTAAATCATCAAATTTCTTTTCTATCCTTTCCCATGCAATTTGATTGATTCTTTCATCAATACTATCTTCTTTTAATATATCTTTTAACTTAATCATTTTACTTATCTTTTTGATTCCAAAACTCCAGGCCTCCCTTAACTATCTTTTCTACTCTCCTACCGATTGGGTCATTTGATTTTAATACTTTGTTACTCATTTTTTCCAATTCGTCAAACTTATTAATATAGAACTCTGCTTTATCTGGTGTGTATTTGTATTGATTTCCGTTTGGAATCAAGTCCATTATAATCTTCTTTAACTTTTCATCATTAACACTATAATATAAATCGTTCAAATCTGCTACTAAGTATCTGATATGTGAATAGTTTTCGTCTAATATATCTTTTAACTTAATCATTGTTTATTTCTTTATGTTGAATTAATAATTCTCCTAATACTTCTATCAGTCCAACTAATCTTTGGAATCCTATCTGGTCCATTTTTACCTGTCCACCACAAAGTTCTTCCATATAACCTCTCAATTCATTTTTTGCTCCTTCTACATCAAACTCACCTTTTGTTGCCTTTTCATAATAAGGTAGTTTAACTACAAAGTGGTGATAGGTTAATATTGAAGGTCCACCTTTCTCTTTCGCGTTGGTTACAATTTTTGTTGCTCCTTCTAATCTCTTTTTACTGAACTCAATGAACTCTTTATTTTCTTTTGGTTCTTCTTGCTCAATTAATTGTTTTAACTTAATCATATACTATTGGTGTTAAAGAATTTTTTTAATTTTTCATGTAATTCACTTACTTCATCATCTTTTAATTTTCTAACTGATTGTCTAAGTAAATCTATTACCTTATCATATTCTGTTTGTATCTTTTGATTTCTCTTTACCTTTTCATCTATTAACTTTTTCCTCTTATCTTCCGCTTCCTTTTTTATCTGTTGTTCTTCTTGTCTTGTCAATTTTGCTTTTGCCATTTCTGAAATCTTTCATATAAATATCCCTTACAAAAATAAATCCTCTTAAATCCCTATATAATGTGTCAACACATATATCAAAAAGGGGTCTATATAGAAAAAATTGGACCCCGGTATTTAAACGTATCCGACCGGGTATTACGCACTTTACTTTTTGCGAGTTACACGTAATTCAGTGCCCACCAGTGTTGAGGTATGGGCATGAAAATCCCGCTATGACTTTTTAGGTCATAACGGGTTCACTCATTTAGTTGAGGCTACTCTTAGTTCTTTATGTTTACTATATACTTCACATATAGTTTATTTAGTTAGTATAAAATAATTTATCCATTCATCGCTATGAAACATATTCATAACTCTATCTCTATTTTCTCTATGTAGTGTTTGATCTACATATAGTGCAGATATTCTTAGTTCTTTACACCATTGTTGAAATGTTTTATCTTTCATAGTGTTAGTCCTTTCTATATCTATTTCCTTTAGTCTTTCGTCTGATATTGTTGTACTATACATCTTAGGTAAATTTTATTTTGTTTACTTTTCCAAATCATCATCGGATACCCAGTTCTTTCTCCACCACTTTGAAAACATTGTGTTTGGAAAACGTGTTACTATTGTCTCAGCAAGAACTAAGAATATCAATGAACCCATACCTAATGAATAACATAGTACGAATAGTTGTAAGAAAAAATTCATCTTCATAATTTTATGCTTTTGCCATTGGCGGGTTATCAATAAATTGTTGTGTTAAGATATCATCTTCATTCGCCGCTAACATTTCATCCAACTCTTCATGCGATTTGAGTACCTGTATAGCGTAACGTAATTCATTCAATCTTTCACTTGCGGCATATTTAGGTTTGCCATCCTTCATTGCTTTAATCCTTTTCATAAGGACCACTTCACTATTTTGTAGTATTTCAATTGCCTCTTTCATTTGTTTTGTTTTAAAAATTAAAAAATATAAGTTCAACAACTTCTGCATGATTGTAAAGTCCTAAATCGTTATACATAGACCATAGACCATCTGCATCACTTAGTTCAATCATTTCCATTACTTCATCAACTACTTGTTGTCCATACTCTTTGATACATACATCAACTTTACTTTGTAACTCTACGTTCATATTACTTTGTTTTATTTATCATTTGCCAAATTTCATCAACCGTTTCTCCAACCCAATTAGTTGCAACCATTGCACCAACGCTTTCTATCTTTGTACAATTCCATTGTTCACCTGTATATGACTTCAATACCATTGGATACATTTGAATAATTTGTTCAGTACCTATTAGGACCGGTGTACTCTTTTGTACGTCTGTTAATTTTAATATCATTTCACTTTGTTTACTTTGTTTTTAATATCATTCCAACATTGAGGCAGATGTTTCTTCTCTGCGTATCTCGCTTGTCGTTCATAAGGGTTGCGACTATATGAGCCTGGATACTTATGGTACTTTGTTAGTATGGGTTGATTTTGATGAGTCCATTCGTGTATGCACGTTTCAATTAGTTCTTGCACATCTTCATTGTTATTCCAAAAGATGTAAACTTCATTATCAGTTGCATCATATTCACCACAAACATCCTCACCATCCCATGCGGTTCGTACATACCATATAGGGTCCCAGCGTTTACGTCTGTTCACTCCTAATTTATTCTTGCACCATCGTAATGCAAAGTTAGCTATCCTTACCGATTGCACACGTCCCAATGATTTTATCTGCGTATTAAGCTCAATCATTCCACATTGTTTTAGTTAAAAAGAAAAAGGTAGCGTTCTCGTACACTACCTTTGAATTGGTAAAGTTTAATTGTAAAGTAAATAGAGAATAACCAATAATCCGAGATACTTTACCAATATAGAGCGAAGCCGTAGATTTGAACTACGTCTTTTGTAAAGAATTACAATGTGCCATCCACCAACACTTGCTTCACTTCAGGTTTCATAAGGGTGTGGACCGGCCGGTTGAATACTACACCGGCCGTTCTGTCCACTAAATTACTTAATCGGTTGTAATGATTCAGCATCACCGCCACCTACTGGAGCAGATGTGGTATCAGCTGGAGCGTTTGCAACTGTGTCTGCTACTACTACGGTTGCAGTTGAGTCACTTGCTTCTGATGAACTACTTGCTCCACATGAAGCGATGGTAAACATCATTGCAATTGCCATTGCACCAATCTTTGCTTTTGTAACGAAAGTGCTCAAACGTTTTGCGTTATACAATGCACGTGTAGTAAAGAAGTCACGCTTCTGCTCACTCGTTGCGGTTGCCGCTTCGTTTAGGTTGTTTACTAACTCTGTTACTTGATACTCAACTTTTGACTTAATTGTCTTAGCCATAAAAAAATGTTTTTGGTCCCAAATTAAAATTAAACTTCAAACTCCACAATGGTGGGACCTTTACCAATGCTTCATTTGTATCTTAAATTACTTCTTTGTGTTTTTTGCCGGCTTACTCTCGTCCTTTATTTCTTTAATAACTTTTTGAACGTCAGCGGTAATGTTTACTGGCATACCAGTTATCTGTGCCTTTGCTTCTGCTGCAGGGTTGACATCTTCAAACCTTACAATGGCAGTGCAACTAGCAGGATATACTGCAACCTGAGCCCATACTTCATCCGCATTCTTTACCCAAAAAATGATAGCACCATTTTCTAGTGTATGCGTTTCTGCTTCTACTACTTCGTCTACTACATTCGGACCACCGAACACTCGTAACATAAATCTTTTCATAACTTTATTTCTTTTTGATTAACTCTAATATACAACTAATTTTTCACTTTACCAAATTTATTTGGTTAGACCAATTCTTAATTTGTTCAATTCTGGTATATACTTATTCCACCTGCCTCTTATGGCTTTATTTGTCGCGATACAATTGATATATCCTGCGAATGATTCAATGTTAGTATCTTTATTTCCAAAAATTTTAGTCATAATTGAATACACTTCTAATATTGTCTCACGTGTAAATTTTTGCTCACGTTTAATTGCCATTGGATCAAATTGATTTGCCAATGTAACTGCCGTTACATAGTGTACTGAATTTAAAATACTACCATTAACTTCCATATTAAATGGATTTCTTTTTTTTGTCTTACTCATTGTTATTCGTTTAAGTATTAGTTATTGTTTTTAAGGTCCTCAAAAAAGTCATTGATTGAATCTGCCACAATATCTTCCAAGTTACCATTCAAATCAACATCTTCTAGAACTATGGTATCTCGTCCATCTATTCCGAATTGTGCAGAATCCTTATCAACAATATCGTCTGCGAATAATCCACCAATTGTGTGGGCAACGTGTTCAATAAGTTCTTTAATGGTTTCATCGGTAATGGTTACTTCATTCACTTCATCGGTTTCATCTTCGTCTGCATTTGTTGAGTGTGGACCGGCATCAATTCCTTTGAGTAAATTGATAACATCTTCCTTTGTGAATACACTGCTAATGTTGTTTGCTACTAAATTGATTGCTGTTTGCTTTTGCATATTGTTTTTGTTTTTAAATGAGTAGTCAGAACAGGTCTCGAACCTGTATGGACACATTTTATAGTTGTTTAAGTCCAGAGCAACTTACACTCATACGTTTACCAATTCCGCCATCTGACTATAAAAATCCAGCCATAGAAATAGCCGGACTAAATTAAATGTAACATAAAAAAGAATCCAAAACAAAGTCCTAGAAAGGACAAATTATTTATCAGTATCTTCTGCGTTTGCCTTAGTAGTTTCTATATTAAGGTGTCCGCCATTGTAGAATGTTGAATAAGCAACATCAAGAACTGCTTTACCATTTACTGGCATTTCACTCAATTCTTTTGCCGCTTGTAGTTCTTTTCTTTCCGATTTGCTTGATACTCTTTTAACAGCTGTTAAGAAAGTCTTTTCAATCTTCACTTCGTTTTCTAATTCATCAACGAACTTCAATACACTTTCAGTATCAACAAACGTACGTGGTTTATCCATCTTAGGACCGGCCAGTTCATATACTTCATACCTATGGCGACCTTCACCAAAGTTATACAATTTTGTTTTCATAGTTACTTCATAACCACGTTTCAATCCTTTCAATTTCATTTTCTTCATAATACTATTTTTTGTTGTTATTGTTGTTTAATGTTTTGATGTTCTCGTTGATTGCGTATAGTACACACACAATACAAAATAATAAAACTCCTGTCATAATTTACTTTTGATATTCTCCGTCAATAAACAATAAGGACTCACCTTCTGGTAATAAACTTACTTCAACGTTTAAGAAACCTTCATTGTAGTCAAGCAGGTTATCTGCATCAAGTATATCGTAATTCACTTTGAAATTTTCTAAAAAATCAATGAACTCTGCTGCGTTATATATAACGGCGTTCTCTCTAATAATCTTTTGTGTTACTCTCTTATTCATATAAAATGTTTTTGTTGTTGTTAATTAGTTAGCTGGAACTATCAATGTAAGCGGTACATTGTAACTCATACCATAACTTGCTTTGACGGTAACTCGTTTCTGACGAATAGCAGTGATAGTACATTTCCAACCTGCTAATTTTTTATGATTCACTTTCACTTCATCCCCAACCTTCAACATATCCTTCACTTCATAAGCGATATCAGTCTTACGTTCATTGATTAATGCCTGTAATTGTGAAAGGGTTGCCAGGTCCATCTTTGCGATTGCGTTCATAACTGTCTTTGAAATACTCATATAAAATGTTTTTGTTGTTGTTTATTAATGTGTGCTATTCAGTTCGTAATTGAATTCTCTTAACAATTCAGTTTCTATTTGATGTGCCAGCTTCTTACCTCTGACTACATCTACAATGAACAAGTCATATACACTTTCATCGTGCTCTCTCATATCAATATAGAGTGCCCATTGTTTGTTTTCTTTACGTGCTCTACTGAAATGTTTTTGTAAACGAAGCTTTGCGGAATAGTGGAAACGTCTACCAATGGCAACTGTAATACCAATGTAGCTCTTTCCATTTTCACTATTCACTATTTCGTATATTACGTGGTTTCTATCGGAGCGTTTCTTTCTATTCAACATAAACTTTTTTTATTAAATGTTACCTAATACTCTATCTTCTTGCTGAGCTTCATTCATACTATGAACATAGTCCTGAATTTCATTATCAAGTCTATCAGCTTCTGCGTACATAATAGATTGCATCTTTGTTACTAACTGGTCCATATCTTTGTATTGAGTATCAAAGAATGGTGAAGGAAATTCTTTCGCTTCTACTTCGGCCTGTTTCAAATAGGTTGCGGTTGAAAGGTATAAAAGGTTCAACTCCTTTAATGATAATTGTACTAACATATTGTAATTATTTTTTGATGTAAGTGGTGTAAAATGCTTTTGCTACAACGTAACTGAATAAACTAATTGCGGATACTACAATGGCTTCAAAAATGGTTATCATATTATTTGGTTATTTGACGTGATGTAAAATTGTTAATGAATGTTTGTGCATCTTTGCGGGTAGTAAAGTATTTAGTGAACTTATTAGGACCGGATACTTTCCATACATAATACCTTGCAGGTTCATAGTTTTCCGATTTTAAACTTAAAACCCTAACTACTTTCTTAATACTGAATTTTGATTTGATACTCATATAATGTTGTTAATGTTGTGAATGAATGTAGTAGAAACGAAAAGGACCAGATTAATATCCGGCCACTTTGTTGATGAACTCGTTTGAAAATCCATAAGGTTTCAACTCGCTGCGAAGTTCTTTCATAAATTTCTTAGGAATACGACCATAAGAAACTGGATATTCGGAAAGGATACTTTTCAAAGTAGCCATTTCACTTTTGAAAATTGAAAGAAACGCCATAGCTTCTTTCATCTTAGTTTTGTTCGCACATTTGATAACGTGCTTCTTACCTAAAATATCGGTAAACTCAACAACCGTCATAGGTTTTACTGAATTAGATAATTTGGTAGCGGAAAAATTCCTAAAAGGGTTTTCAATCATTTGAGCGAGGCGAGACGGGTTACTTTTTGAAAAATCCCTAAATTCTGAAGTCTTAAACATATATAATTTTTTTTTAATGTGAGTGTGGTCTGGGTGAATAGGATAACGGATATATACAAATTTACGACTTTTCTCGATATCTACCAAATTTTGATCAAAAAAAGTTTATTGACTATCAATGGCTTATACATATTTCTTTTTTTAATGGTTGTAACTCGTTGATTATCAATAAACTTTTTTCTCGTTGACTATCAACACGTTATGCAAGCCGGCCGGCCTGGATTTGTGTAACTCATTGACTTACAACGAGTTATGAAATTTTTCGGACTTTCTATTTAACATAATATAATATATCAGTAAAACAAACCTTTTTCGAGCGTAACTAGTTGATAATCAATCAGTTACCTATTTAACATAATATCCTGTTATCAGCGGTTTCATAAAGGATTGACTTACAATGAGTTACATATTAGAAAATTTCTATGTCTAAACGCGGGTCTTTTAGATAACTTTTATTTCCAAGCGCGGGTATATTAAATAATATCTAACAAAATCCTCCCAAACCCTTACTGGGTCTAAGTTTGCGCAAGTCCGCTATCCCCTATCAATCCCCGCTAATCCCCTCAAACCCTTGCTCCCGTTGCGTTTCGTGAGTGGATTTTATTTTTGTTACGTGACTAACCCCTATACGTGAATTTTTCCTTATGACGAAAAAATTGTTTAGACGATGTGCAAGGGTGGAGTCATGTGTTTAACCTTCACATATTCACCACGCCATTATCGTTTATTATTCTTTTATACTCTATCATTATAATTTTGATATGTAACGGATTTTTATACACTCTTTTACACTTATAGACACTTTCTCCCACATTCTCTTTTTTTGATATACTATTTACTTAATCTTTTGTTTTGTATTGTATATCATTTTTGTTTATCCATCTCTTTGCGATATTATTGATTAAACATACGGATAAACCCACAATGACTCCAATAAAGAAATAGTAGATACTTTCATCAGTGCCTCTTACAAATAAGTTCATGCGGTTAAGGGTTTAGTTTGTTCATTAGTTTACTTATTACACACATCCGTGCTTCAAGTGTGAATCCTATTAAGAATGAAATGCTTGCCATAGTTTTATTGGTTTGGTTAGTTATTGCTCATGCTCTTTTATATCCACTTTATTTCCTTTTATTATCCCTTATTATGTATTCTTATTCCGTTTTCTTATCCATTGGGTAATTAATACTATTCCTATTAGCATTCCTATTGTGAAATACTTTATTGAATTGTTTATATCATCTTGTAGTATTTGGTATATCATTGTTCTTTACTGAATTTATTTTATTAAGGTTTTCAAAATTAGATTTGAGGTTGCTTCGGGTGATAGATTGGTTTTGTAGTATTGTAGGGTTTCTTTGCTCATACTTTCCAATTTATTCTTATCATTGATTAATTCTCTTGCTATCTTTATTCCATCATTCCAGTCCTTTACTTTTATTATTGGTATTCCTTTGTAGTATTCTCTATCAGGCAGTTCCTCACTTATTACTACACATCCCCATTTCATTGCTTCATATAATCTAAACGTTTCACTATTCACCCATCCCTTTGGACACAGGGCTATCTTTGTATTTCTTAGGATGAAATTATAATCTTCCGCATTTAATCCATTATTGAATCCGTCATTGAATTGGAAATAATCATTTGGATATTTGAACTTTACTATATTGTTTAATATTTTTAGTGTCCATTTTTTTATAAACAATAATCCTAATCCTATCCATTGTGTTTTAATGTTTGTAAGTATTGATGCTATCTTTATTCTATTTCTATTCAAACAACCAGTAAACGTTATGTTGAATAACCTTTCATTCATTGGTATTATTCCTTTGTGTTTTGTTTGAGTATGGTATCCTAATTGTAAACTCGTACAATTATCTTCACTCCAATGATAGTTAGCGAATATATGTTTGTAATTACTTTTACATTCATCTATTCTATTCAATTTGTTTTCATTACTATGCCATATTAATACTTTGTTCTCATGTTGAATAAATCTTGTCAAAGGTATCCCACTATCATTATTGCCATACACTACAAATAAATAGTCTTTGAAATTAGGTAGTTTCTTTTTCAATATGTTGAATACTTCTAAATCAAATCCGGCTAATTCTATTTCATCTCCTGTATCTGTAATAACATTTTTCATATTAATGTTTTCAAAATTAAAAAGGCGATAATATACTAATGAGCGAGCATTCCAATTGAAACAGAAATTCTTTTGGTGTTGATAGTGTTTCATTGGTAAGGGTTAGATTCTTTAATTTCTTTCCTTTGATGTGCGTATATAGTGTATATCCGTTATTATCTTTTTTTCTTATCAATGAAAACCAACATTGTTCCTTTGTAGTGTTTTCCTCTACGTCAATTCTATATTGAAAGTTTGTTGAATATACTTTTATTACTTTCCAATAAGACTCATTAACTATTGCAACTACATTATCCAATAAACTCTTTTCTATATTGTCAATCGTCAACATATTGTATTATATTATTCCCTCTAATCTTTTTTCCAATACTCTTATGAAATTATTTATTGTAGTCAAATCAGTTTTATAAACTAACATGTATGGTGAACATTTATCGTATAATCTATATGCATCATCGGGAAGTGTCAGCAAGGTATTTTCCTTTGTTCTATACAATTGAAAAAAGACAGTTTTAGTTTGAGGTGCGTATATGGAATTAACTCTGTTTTTTGATTCAACTTGTATTATGTATTGTTCATTCTTATAATCATCTTCAACCTTTACTACTTGCCATATTCTTTCGTTTTTAAGATCGTATAGTTTCTTTGATAACAATTTTTGTTTTATGTTTTTTATATTCAACATACACTATCCAATTAAAAGTTTTATACAACCAATGAATTTATCTATTGTTTCAAATTTATCTTTCTCAAAAAATAATCTTTCAGCGTTCATTCGTTGATACCACATTTCATATTGATTATCTATTGCGTTTCTTTCCAAGTATATCATTAATGAATGTCCTTGTTCAGATACTAATTTGATTTGATAATCCAATTCATTTTCCATTATCCTTGCAACTCTATATCGGAAAACATCTTTACGAAATAGTTTATCGTAATTTTTTATTGTAAGCATATACTACCTTAATTTATTATTGCATTCAGTATTGTTCTAATTATAATTGCAATTGCTGCCATTACTATAACTGACATTATAAATGCTTCTGCCATTCTAAAAAATGTTTTCATTTTACTTTGTTAATTTTCTACGTTTCTTTTTTGGAATTAAGTTTAACGCTTCATCGTATTTCTTTTGTAGTATATTATAGTCCTGTTCTGCTATTTCAATTATTGAATCCAATTTAATACGAGTCAATTCAAATACACTATCCCTTTCACTTAGTGTTTGTTTCAGTATATTGTTTTGTGCTTTTACTTTCAATAACTCCCTTTCAGTTTCTTTACAACTATGTAGGTACTTTGTTAATCTTTGTGCCCCTTCTCGTGTTAAGTATATTTTTTGTGCTACTGCGGTATTCGTAATTAATAACAATATCAGTATGTATTTCATTTTATCTTTTGATTTGAAGATCATGTGTGTATATATTCTTTTCCTTTATTGTTTCTATTGTTTCAACTATACCCTTTGCAATTCCTTGTGTATAAATTCCTTTTGAATCTTTACTCATTTCATTTGCCTTTTCAGTTAGTGTATCCAATACTTTCCTTTCAATAATAACGTACTCTTTGTAAGTTCCAATTATTTGATCCATACTTTCAATTGTTTATATAAATCATTCAACGCTAATAAAAATAGTTTTTCATCTTTTATATGCTTCAATGATAAATGTTTGTAAATTTTCTTTGTTGATTTGCTTACCGAACTATCTGCTTCAATACGAAATAAAGGATCACCTTCAATTACATCTGCAAAGTTATTCAACGTAAATTGAATTGAATGAAATAGGATACTATCTTTTTCAGTTGCATAGAATTTGTAAGTATCATGTACATAATCAATGCTTGAAATATACGCAGTACGTTCTGGTTCATCTAAATAATAACCAATTAACTTTTTAGGATTTTCAATTGTAAACTTCATTTCACTAAATACTCTGGTTGTTTGTTTCTCAATAATGTTTCTCTATCCGGCTTGTTTGAAATAAAAGTAAATACTATTGCTACTATCATTAATATAATAGCAAACGTTAATACTTCTCGTTCATCTCTTTTCAGTTTCATAAAAAAAGGGATATTACTATCCCAATGTTTTATTTTTTAACTCCAAAAATTCTCTTAACCCAATTTTTAGCTTTTTGGATTGAAGTCAATTTGTGTAATACCGATTCATCGTTTTTCAATGGTGCTGAAACTTTGTAAATTTTCAATCCTTGAGATGCCTTTTTTTCTTTTGTAACTCTTACCTGTACATTAGTTACATCCTGACTTACAGGTTTAACTTCTGCTTTTGGTTTCTTTACTGATTTTGGTTTTGCCGGTTCCGCGTTTACTTTTGGTTTTGCTGCGGTTGTTTTTTTAGTTGCTGTTGTTGCCATAACTAATTTTGTTTTTAAGGTTTATTGTTAATATAAAATTCCACTTACCTTTGTGGATAGTTCACTTTCTTTTGCGTATGCATCGGTTTCCCATGGTCTACCTTCATATTCAATCTTTTCAACTGAATATAAATCTCCTTGCCACAATACATTTCCGTCTCCTAAATAATCCAATAGACCTGAATGATATTGTGTTATATGTATCAACTCATGTGATATGACTGTTATAGATTTTTCTCTGCTCATTTCATCAATAAATAAATAATATGTGCCTTCAAAATATCTAATATGCGCTTTTAATTCACCATTGAAATTATCCTTTGCTTGTTCAGTAAGTGGATATATCAATAATTTAATTCCTTTCAATCCTAATTCATCTAACCCAACACTGGCAATTGTATCTATAAAAGTTATTGCAGTATTGTTTTCAATTTGATTATTATTTGATAATTCAATTTGATTGAAAGGTTTTTCCGTTGAATTTACTTTCATCGTTATCAATAACACTATCAACATAATCGCGATGGCCAGGAAAACGTATTTTAATATCTTTTTCATTTTTTACTTTTTTTGGTTTAATTATATAACTAAATATAATCGTACCAAATAATCCGCCAGTTGTAGTAAACCAAACATCCCGCATATCAAATTTACCGCCTCTATTTTTATCGTACATTTCTTTTGCAACTCCTGCTGCAAATGCAGTTCCGATTCCAATAGCAATTTTTTCGTTTTTGTTTTTTCCTAAACTACTCAAACCACTCACTACAAATCCGGCTGAAAAATGTAGTGCCTTATCTCTTTGTGAATAACAATTCAATGATATTAACAATCATAAAACAATATACGAAACTTTTTTCATATTCCCAAATTATTCATTAGTAATTCAATTGTTATTAAAAATGTAGTTTTATTTTTGAGCCAAGTTTTCGGCACAATTGATT
>JACCDO011248237.1_pt1 | contig 12547 bp, 9 predicted proteins | sample 7446101 | NCBI WGS metagenome assembly JACCDO01 (sample SAMN15323440, study PRJNA562643) | freshwater metagenome | isolation source: river surface water | place: USA:Blue River Watershed | collected 2017-08-16 | reverse complement strand
CTACAACTGCTGCTCCAGTTACAACAGCAGGTGTTACAACAACCGGTGCTCCAATAAGAACAACAGCAGGTGTTACTACAACTGCTGCTCCAGTTACAACAGCAGGTGTTACTACAACTGCTGCTCCAGTTACAACAGCAGGTGTTACTACAACTGCTGCTCCTATAAGAACAACCGGTGCTCCAGTTACAACAGCAGGTGCTCCAGTTACAACAGCAGGTGTTACAACAACGGGTTCTCCAATACCATCTGTTACAACATCAATTGTTTCATTTCAACCTGCAGGACCATCTGATCCTGGCGCACCTTATAACCCATCTACATCTTCAGGTGTTACAACTACGGCTGCACCAGTTACAACAACTAGTATTCCAGTAACAACTACTGCTGCACCAGTTACAACAACTAGTAATCCAGTAACAACTACTGCTGCACCAGTAACAAGTACTAGTATTACAACAACTGCTATGCCAAAACCACCAGTTACAACATCTTATCAACCAGCCGGACCATCTGAATCAGGTGCCCCTTATAATCCATCTACAACAACCGGTTCACCTTTAACAAGTAACCCTGTTACAACAACCGGTTCACCTTTAACAAGTAATCCTGTTACAACAACTGGCGCACCTTTAACAAGTAATCCTGTTACAACAACTGGCGCACCAATACCTCCTGTTACAACATCCATTACATCTTTTGAACCAGCTGGTCCATCGGAACCAGGTGCACCTTATAATCCATCTACAAGTGGTGCTCCTATAGTTAAAACAACATACGGTGCTCCAATTGGAATAGATAATACAACTACTACTAGTAAACCTTTAAATCCTCCAAATACTCCTAAAAAGATAGATACTAAACCACTAAACTTTATTGATATATTATTTTCATTCTTGACACCTTTTAGAGTATTATTAATCGCATTAATAATCTATATGTTAACTAGATCAACTTGGAGTTGATTTGATAATTAGTCAATTTTTTATATTATAGCTATTAACCATAGTTCACAATTGTATTAGTCGCTAACATCTTTGGGTTCTCAGTTCAAAAGTTATAACTTTTAAACTGAGAGTTACCCAAATGTATTATACTAGGGTACTTGAACAACAGTTAAAAATATAACTATATTTAATAAATGTTTTATATAAAATAGATTTATTTAATTTATTTTATATACATATATATATATGTCAATAAATATAGATAATAATAATATTATTATTACTACACACTCCGAAGATGATATAGATTTAGATTTATTAAAACAAAATGTTATAAAAACACTTGATATTAATACTGATTTATTTGATGTTCAATTAAATAAAATACCTATTACAGATATTACAACATCTGCTAATTTAAGTGCAGACCAACCAGAAGAATCGCAATTACCGTTATCTGCACCAATGATAGTTCCTACGCCTGCACCAACTACTTCACAAATGTATGAAACAACACCTTCAACTATTCCAATTCCTTTACCAACAACATCAATTGCACCTGCACCTACAACATCACAAATGTATGCACCATATCCTACACCTGCACCTACAACATCACAAATGTATGCACCATATCCTACACCTGCACCTACAACATCACAAATGTATGCACCAACTCCATCACAAATGTATGCACCAACACCAGCTCCAACACCAGCTCCAACACCAGCACCAACACCAGCACCAACACCAGCACCAACACCAGCACCAACACCAGCACCAACACCAGCACCACCAGCACCAACAACAACTAGTTTACAATGGGTAAGCAAAGGGTGTTTTATGGATTCTCAGATACCTGAGAACAGAGTAATACCTCCTTATAATGGACAACAATGGGTAGAATATTATTATGATCCAGATACAATTCAAAAATGTAAGAATTTAGCTATATCCCGTGGTCATAATTTAATTGCTGTGCAAAATGGCGGTGCATGTTTTACAAGTGATAAATCTGTAAATTATAATTATTATGGTCCTGTTCTTCCTGGTTCTAATTTTAGTTGTGCGATGGAACCAGCAGGTTCCGGTGGTCCATGGACTAATAATGTATATATTTTAGAAGATCCATCAAATCCATCCAGAGTTCCAGAAAGAGAACCAGCACAAGCATATGATCAATCTGGAACAAATAGCACACTATCAATATTAAAAAATAGATATTATGAATTTCATGTTTTGAAACGTAGAACTGGAACTCAAGATATGATACAAGTAGCAGAGCTTAAATTTTTTGATCAAAATAGAACTTATATTCCAATTAATGGATTTGGAATAATTAATCCAGGTGGAAGTAATCCTAATAATCCACCTTTTGTTGAAACTCCAAATAAATTAATAGATAATGATGTTTATACAAAATGGTTAGATTTTACTGGACCAAATACAACAAATAATTCTGCAGGATATGTTAGAATTGATTTTGGTGATGATTATATGGATAAACCATTACCAGTTTATTATACATGGTATACAGCGAACGATGCATCTGATAGAGACCCAGTTTCATGGTATATAAAATCACATAATGATGGTTCACAATCAAGTTTCTTATTTGATGAACAAAATGATTATCCAGTTACACAAAGTAGATACTCGGAAGTATCAAGTGGTAATTATTTTAGATTTAACAATTATGTTTCAATTAATGTGAATGAAAATCATTTTAGATATTACCAGTGGAGAATAACTAAAAGACGCGCACCATCTGATAGTGTTCACGTATCAAAATTATATTTATATGATGAAAATAAATCTATGATAAATATGAGTAGATATACTATAACAAACCCTGCTGGTAATAATCCAGAAAATTATTCAGTAAATAATTTAATATCTACAGACAATACATCAAAATGGTTAGTAAATATTCCATCTAATTCAATTTGGTTAAGTGGTGCTGTTATACATATAGATACTGGAGCAGAATATTTAAGTAATCCAGTACCTCGTTATTACAATTGGTTAACAGCAAATGATAATCCAAATAATGATCCAGTTTCATGGAATTTTTATGGTTCAAATGATAATATTAATTGGTCATTATTAAGTAATATAAATAATGCAGATATAACAACAGACCGCAATACTCTAATTAGTTTTGAACCATTGGCTTTAATTACAAATACAGAACATTTAGAAAATACTAATGGAAAAACATTATATAATATAGAAATAACAATTTCACCAAAAACAAATACATCTGATAATGATGTAGAATCATTAAAACTTCGTGCAGAAAATACAAATCTAGATAATGTTTTCAATATGCAAATTGAATCTAGAGATACATATAATACTGCTAAAGCAACAAGTGTAACAACTACTACAAATACAAAATTATTTATAATAATAGGAGTAGCTATATTTATTTTAATACTAATTATTGTTATATTTTTAATACGTAAAAAGAATTAATATTAATTATCAATATATTATATATAATATATTAATAATATATGACTGAGATTTCAAATGTGAATATTTCAAATAATGGTAATAGTATTATTATTTCAAAAAACGTAACTAATATAGATAATATAAATGATTTTGTATTAAAACAAAATATTATAAAAACTATTAATTTAGATGAAAAACAATTTAATATTATAATAGAAAAAAATAAAATATCTGACAATCAATGGAATCAAAACAATACTCAATCTAGTAGTGAAAGAATAAATGAATTAAATAATTCTAATATCCAAAAATTTGAAAATACCTATAATATTGAAGTTAAAATCATTCCTAAACCTAATACATCTATAGCTGATATAAATTCTATTAAACACAAGACAATTAATATTGATATGAATAAATTAATAAATGATACATATAATATAGAAGAAAAAATAGCACAAGAATTAAATTCTTCAAAAAATGTTAAAGAAAATATTAAAAAAACTAAACTTATTAAAAATGAACTAGACTCTTGGGAATATATTAAAAATAATGTAGCTGATATAAATGGAAATACTATGACTTCATCAACTGTATCTAATTTAACTTATACAAATGAAGATATAATGGTTATGTTTATATTTAAATTAAATGATAGATATCGTTATTCATCATTAGTAGATTTAGGATTATTAAGTGATATGGATAAAATATTTACTGAAACTTATGATAGTAAAACAAATTATTATGATTATGCTGTTCCAAGTGTTGAAAATTATATAAGCGATATTCAAAATAAAATTAATGAAATTAAAAGTGAAAAAGATGTTAAATCTAAACCACTCATATTTAATGTCGAAGCATTTTATGAAGATTTAAAAATAGATAGTTATTTACTCGCAACAGCTATACCACAATTAACTAATTTAGCTAAATATAGATATTTAGCAAAATTATTATATGAAAAAGATAAAAAATATTTAGACTTAGCTAAAGAAAGTATTATTAATCAAAATAACAATGTTTCACTAGATATGATGGTATTAGGAACAGATGATGTAACTAAAGTTTCAGTTACACCTACTACAACATCAATTGAGCATTTTAATAATGAGCATTTTAATAATGAGCATTTTAATAATGAGCATTTTAATAATTCTAAAAAAACAAATAGGTTTATAAATATATTAATTATTTGTATTATATTAATTATTATTATTGTAAAAAAAAATACTAAATAAAATTTAGGCAGGTAATGTTTTTTCTAGTTTATTCATTAGTTTTTGTCTTTCTTCTGCAAGTAAGACCAATGCTGTTACAATATTCCATACATTTTCTTTAGATGTGTCATCTAGAGTAAAATAAGTTTCCTTAATCCATATAATATCATCCATAAATTCATTATCAACATTTGTATTTAAAAAAAATTGTTCATCACGTGCATTAATATAATCTTTATATGGTAATACATTTTTAATAAATCTATCAATTGCATACATATTATTAATTCCAGTTATAAATCTAAATTTAGTTAAATATTTTCTCCCGGCTATTTGAGAAGTTTGTTCTAAAAAATCAATTGATATTTTATTAAATTCTTTAACAATATTATTCATTATATTTATAGATAGATTTTTTTTAAATGATTATATAATAGGTTATTTATATAATTGGTAATTTATATAATTGATAATAATATAATATACTAAAAAAATTGAATAAATAATATACTATGTTTAATTATTAATTATTGTTAAAATGACATCAACTGATGCCAACAAATCTAAAGACGATAAATACAAACATCAAATGAAGAACACGTGGTGTATTCCATATTTAGCAAAGTATTTAAGAGAAGAATTAAATTATTCTATTACTGGTTATTATGAATGCAAATTTAAAGACACATGTCGCCAGGCTCATGCTAAATCAGAAATAGTTGAAATGGACCATATTAAAGCTTGGCGCAATCGTGATAAATCAATTGTAGATTTACTAGCAATTAAAAATAATGTTATTCAAGTTTTAGTAACTTCAAAAGATTCAATTCAAGATACAAAATTCAGGTCTCAAATTACTAATATTGAATCAATGAAATTTGACGAATTATTACATTTTTGGTTTGAAATAACTTGTTTTCATCGTCGTTTATCAAAAGAATTACCTACTAGAGATCAATGTAATGGACGTGCTACACCTAATCCAATTGGTGGATACTTTTTCAAAAATGATGTTCCTAAATTTTATCTTGAAAATGAAGAAGATGTTTGGTCGTTACAACGCACTTTGAGAATGTGTCAAAAATATTCAAATTTATCTCCAGATAAATCTGTTTTAATTAAAGAGATTTGTTGTGGTGATATTAATTGTAAAGAAGGAGTTCATAATCAATCAGAATTAGTATGTATTGATAATTTATTAACAGGAAAATGTGATTGTTTATCTCAAGAAGAAATTGAAGAAAAACAGTCTAGTTTAATAAAAAAATGTGAAGAACTCCAAGAACAAATGGATGATCCTAACATTAATAAAAAACTTGAGGCCAAGTTAATTATTCAATTTAATGAAATTGTTAGGAAATATAATATGTTGGTTAGGAAAAAACATCTAACTGAACAAGGTTTAGTTCCATTAAATGTTCGTATTGATAGACATAAAACTACACCTTCACCTGTATTAACTGTTGATACAGTTGAAATTAAAAAAGTTGTTCGTATTGTTAAAAAAGTTAAGTAATTTATTTATTAAATAATTTAATAAAAATATTTATATTCTAATTATAATATGAGTAAAAAAGACATTATAATTGGAACACTAGTTATTTTATTTATTGTAGGTATAATTGTATATTATAAAGAATCTGAAAAGTTTGAAAATATTAAAGTTACACCAGTAACTGTAACACCTACAAGTACATCATTTTTTCCTTCTTATTGGTATAAGTATGATACATCTGACACTAGGTCAAAATGTTTTGATTGTGATGCAACAAGTCAATATAGACATGGAGTACCATGTTTTGATTGTGAAATACCAGGAGGCAGAAGTATTGACCCAAATCTTAACAGAGTATTAACTAGATAAATATATTATTAATAATTAGTAATATGCAATTAAAAAATTACAATATAAATTTTGGATATTATATTTGTATATAATATCCAAATATATAATCTATTGATTATTAATATGAAAATATATGATAATTATAAATTTTTATATGGGGGAGGAGGACCACAATGGACTACTTTAATTCATAATGGTCCTATGTTTGCACCATTATATGAACCACATAATATTCCAATTATAATAAAAAATCAAACTGTTCATTTATCTGGTTTAGCTGAAGAATATATAACATTATATGCTCGTTATATTGATACAGAATATGTAAAAAATCCAAAGCTTTCAACAAGATTTAATAAAAATTTTTTACGTGATTGGATTAAAGTATTACCAAAAAATATTATATCTTTAGGAATTAGTAATATGATGGATGTTAATGTTGATGATATTAAAAAACATTTAGATAAAATTAAAGAACATAAAGCTAATATGAGTAAAGACCAAAAAGATAAAATTAAGCATCAAAATGATATTCTTGAAGAACCTTATAAATATTGTTTTATTAATGGAGGAAAAATGAAAGTTGGTAATTTTAAAATAGAACCACCTGGAATATTTTTAGGTCGTGGTGACCATCCTAAGTTAGGTTGTGTTAAAAAAAGAATTAATCCAGAAGATGTTATTATTAATATTAGTAAAGATTCTCCTATACCAAAACCAAATGTTGGAGGAGAATGGGGCAAAGTTATTCATAATAATGAAGTTGTTTGGTTAGCAACTTGGGTTGATAATATTAGTGGTAAAAATAAATATGTATTTACTTCTATGGATAGTATTTTTAAGTCTAAAAGTGATTTAGATAAATTTGATTTGGCAAGAAAATTAAAAAAGAAAGTTAATACTATTAGGGCTGATTATTATGAAGATATGAAAAGTGATAATGAAGTTAATAAACAATTATCTACTGCATTATATTTAATTGATAATTTAGCACTTAGAGTTGGAGGAGCAAAAGATGTAAAAGAAAAAGCAGATACTGTTGGTGTAACTTCATTAAGAGTAGAACATATAACTATATTACCTGATGATACAATTAAATTAGATTTCTTAGGCAAAGATTCTGTAAGATATTGTAGAAAGGTTAAACTTGATACAATTGCTTATGAGAATATTAAATTATTCACATTAAATAAAAATAAAAAAACAGATTTATTCGATAAAATATCATCAGCTAGTTTAAATAATTATCTAAATAAAATGTTAGAAGGATTAACTGCCAAAGTTTGGAGAACGTATAATGCATCAACATTATTTCAAAAAGAACTTGATAAAGTTAATAATAATATTATTGATAAAATGCCAGAAGCAGAAAGAATTAATTATCTAATATCAGTATTTAATCAAGCAAATACTGCTGTAGCTCTGTTGTGCAACCATCAAAAAAATGTTTCTAGTAATATTGAATTAGCTGTTAAAAAAATAGATGAAAAAATTAAAAAATATAAATTGAAAAAAAAGAAATGTAAGGATAGTGAAAAATTAAAAATAATTAATGCTAAATTAGTTACTTTAAAAGTTAATAAAGAAACTAAAATAAAAATGAAGAATGTATCGCTAGGAACATCGAAAACAAATTACATAGACCCTAGAATTATATTTGCTTTTATCAAAAAACATAATATACCTGAAGATAAATTATTTAATAAAGCATTACTTGTTAGATTTGAATGGGCCAGAAATATTGAAAGTGATTATAGATTTTAATTATGGTAATTATTTTACACATAAATTTTTAATAAAATAAATTCCAAATAAACCAGGTGTCATACCTAAACATTCTTTTGATATATTATTATTAATAGCTATTAAATAATAATCTATTGTTTGAGATAGATTAGTTATTGTATCATATGACATATATGATAATTTTTGATATATATCTGCTTTAAGAGATAATGCATTTTGTGTTTTTGTAGTAATTGTTAATATAATATTATTTATATCATTATTATCTGTGCCTATATTCATTAAATTAATTTCATTTGCATTATTTTTTAAAATATTTCCATTAGTTGTTATATAATTTAAACTATCATTTGCTCTATCAGAATGTATTTTTGCTTGATTTGTTATATCTGTCGCAGCAGTTTTATAACTGTTCGCTACGCTAGTTGTATTTGATTGAATTGTATTATTTACAGATAATATTGATTGATAAATTTTTTGAATATCATTATTATTTTTTGTTGCATTAGTTATAACAGTATCTATATCTGTATTATATTTTTCTACAAATACTTTACAAAAATAAACAAATTTATTTGCAGTATTTTTATATATGCTATCAATTTGATTTGAAATATTTTGCATAGATATTATGTTTGCATTACCTTGTTCTAAGTATATTTGAGTTTGATTAAACATATTTTCAACTGTATTAAGTTGTTTAATAATTGATGATGAATCAATATTATTATTTTCTCCATATGTTTTATAATTTAATAATGATAATAATAAATTATTGAAATTATCTAATAAACTTGAAGTATTACTTACACTAATTAATAAATTATAATTATTAGTGTTTGTTGTTTGTTGATTATCGTCAGTTATATAATTATTTTTCGCAGGAAGAGAATTATTTAAACTGTTTGCATCATTTTTCATTTGTGTAATTCTATCTATTAATATTTTAATATTATTTTGAATACCTTGTCCAGTTACATAATTAGCATTTATTTGTTGAACATTTAAATTAATTGATTGTTGTAATGTATCTATTCTATTATTTATTTTAATTTTTATATTAGATATTAAATTTTGAGTATCTATCAATAATTGTTGTGATTCTTGAGTTAAAGTATTTGCAGTATTTACATTTGTTTTTAAATTATTTACTTGATTTATTATGGTTTGTAATTGTTCTTGTGAATTTTTTAATAAATAATTTGGAGTATTATTAATATTAGTATTATTCTGTAAATCAGTTACCATTTTACCAATAGATGATTTATTATTTAATAATTTATCTAAATTTGGTTGAATTTTGGATATTTCATCAGTTGCTATAGTATTTATATTTGCAGGTATTGTATTGGTTGTTGGATCTATAATTTCTTTTACAAATAATACAGATGATTGATATAAACTTGAAGCTGTTTCTGATTGTTTAGATAATTGTGTTAATAATGTTTGATATTGAGTACTATAATTATTCGATTGAGTTGAATAAACTTGCATACATGTATTTGTATTATTAATATATTTAAGTTTTACACCAATTAAATTAACAAAACAAGCTTTTATATTTTTTAATTGAATTGAACTTTTATTTATATTATTAATTTCTTTTAAAATATTATTTTTTGAATATTGTTTATAGAATGTATTAATGATTGATAATAATAGACCAAAAGAATATGGATTTAATATATTAGCTGATGGTAATGTATTAATGGCGTAAGGGAAATTTTTATATGTATTTTTTATATTTTGTTGTTGTTCAATTGTATTACTCAGGAAAAAATTTAATATAATTTTTAATTTATTATAATCTGTTTGAGTATTAAAAATTTTTATAGAAGTTGCAAACTCTTCACTTAAATTGTATATATTAAGTGGATTTAGTTTCATTATATATATATATATAAAAAATAAATTATAATAACTATTAATGAATCAAACACAAAACGTAAATTGGTCAGATGATGATAGTTCAAGTGAAGATGAATTTTCAAAATCAACATTAGGAGCTCAACCAAATAGAGATTTTCCTCCAAGTGATGAAGAAAATGAATCAGAAGATGAAGATTATGATATGGATAGTATTAGACAATTAACAATTTCAAATTCTAAACCAAATACATGGGCAGATATGTTTAGTAATAATGAAAAGGACACAAAAACACAAAATATTTCTAAACCGAAAAATAGTATTAATAATATAAAAAAATTTACAGAACATAAAACTACATATGAGAAAAGAAAATTTAACCCTAGATTACCAGCTCCAGATAAATATAAAAAATCTAGTTTATCAAATAATTATAAAATTAATGATTATGAATTTCCAATATTAAAATAAATATATTATAAATTATTTATGAGTTAAATTCTGACTTTAACATCCATATATTATAAATCAAAATATTTTGGAAAGTAATAAAAATTATTATATATACTAATATATATATGTCACAAAATTCAGATTGTCCTGTTAATAAATCCGTTATATTAAGTTTTGATGCCAAAGAAGGTCAACAAAGCACATTTCCATTAGAAACCAATCTTGATGTATTAATTTCATCTATGTTAAAAGGTATAAATGATGAATATACTAAACCTATTTCAGTTGTTCCAGCTGGTGAATATAGAGATGTTCCTTCTTCATTTGTTAAATTAAATACTCCAGATGTAGTTATTGTTCAACCAGGTGCATTACCACCTCCTCCTGTTAATAGACCTTCTCCTAGCAGTATCATCCCACCACCAATTGCACCAAATGCACCACTTGGTATAAGAGGAGCCCCTGGATCTCCAGGAAGTGCTATAATTGATGAAAAAATTTTACCAGGAGTTCCAACACCAGATTTCACTAAAATAAACACAGCAGATATAATTCCAGTAGGTCCTGTTCCTACAGGAAATGCAGGTGAAACTTTAGCTGGTCTCCAAAACCCTGCAATATTTATGCCAACACCTATTGCTCCTGCTGCTGAATTAGTTACACCTAATCAACCAGCTGCAAATGTTACTACTGCATTACCACCATTAGTTGCACCTGCATCAGCACCAGCACCAGCACCTACAGTTAAAGTAGAAAAATTCGCAAATGGGGAATCATCTTCTAGTATAGAAAGATCATATTTAATTAGCAAAATTATAGGCATATTCTTTTTAATATTAATTGCTTATTTAGTTTTAGTTAAACTTGAAGTAGTTAGATATTATTAATATTAATATAAATATATAAATATATAAATAATATTAAATATAATATGTTTAATATTATTTTAGCAACAGATGAAAATGACGGTCTTGGGCATAATAATAAAATACCTTGGAATATTCCAGAAGATATGGAGTTATTTAAATCATTGACATCATCATGTGGTTTAAATAAAGTTATTATTATGGGACATAATACATCAAAATCATTTAAAAATGGATATTTAAAAAATAGAATTAATATTGTTGTTACTAGACAAAATATACAAAGCACAGAATCAATTAATTATGTATCTAATCTAGATGAAGCACTTAATCTAGCATATAGTTTTGTAGGTAAAGACCCATCTAGAGTATGGGTGATAGGGGGCGCTCAATTATATAATTCAGCAATCTATCATCCAGATTTACATCTAATTTATCATAGTAGAATTAATAATAATTATAATTGTGATATTAAATTTAAATTACCTGATTGTAATGTTTTATCTACAGATAAATTCAATAATTTTACTCTAAATATTCTTAAACCTAAATTAAATGCTGAACATTTATATTTACATTTAATAAATGAAGTAATAAAAACTGGAGGGAAAAGACAAACTAGAAATGGTATTACATATTCATTATTTGGAAAAGAGTTAGTTTTTAATGTTACAAATAATTTCCCATTATTAACTACAAAGAAAATGTTTCTAAAAGGTATTGTTGAAGAATTATTATTTTTTATTCGCGGTGATACAGATACAAATAAATTAATGGATAAAGGAATTAATATTTGGAAAGGTAATACTACTAGAGAATTTTTAGATAATTTAGGATTAGATTATAAAGAAGGTATGATGGGACCAATGTATGGTTATCAATGGAGATTTTTTGGAAAACCATACAATAATCATAATTATAATGAGACTCATTATGTAGACCAATTCAAATTATTAATTGATACACTTAAAACAGACCCAAATAGTCGCAGGTTACTTATGACTGATTTTAATCCATCAATGGTAAATGAAGGAGTTTTATATCCATGTCATTCTTTAATTTTACAATTTTATGTAAATAAGACCGATAAAGGTTATAATAAATTATCTGTTAAAATGTATCAGCGTAGTGCAGATTTATTT
>JACCDO010874168.1_pt1 | contig 12547 bp, 8 predicted proteins | sample 7446101 | NCBI WGS metagenome assembly JACCDO01 (sample SAMN15323440, study PRJNA562643) | freshwater metagenome | isolation source: river surface water | place: USA:Blue River Watershed | collected 2017-08-16 | reverse complement strand
TTTTGTGCCTAAAAAAAATGTTTGAGAGACTCCAAACTTCAACAAAGTTGAAAAACCAGCTGGCTGATTGCATTTTTGCGGAAGCTTTTTTGTCCACTAACGTGGTAACATCTGGGCAGTCGCACGACTACTGTTGTTTAACGTAAATCTAGTACTTTTTTTCACAGACTCATCCTTGTGTAGGGCCATCACGTTAAACTATGAAGTGAAAACTGACCGTTAACGTTATTGCTTATTGAAAAAATTAATCCGATAGTGGTATGTTAATCATACTCCAATTTTTATTGCTCAGTAAGAGCTACTAACTACCCGCTAATAACTATTACCCATGTATATTACCAAAGTGTTAATTCGTTTAGTTCCAAGTGTACTTGCTAATAGCACTGTATAGGTTAATTTCAGATGAAATAATTTGAGAAATGATGAAAATTAATATTACTTACTAAATTACGGTGTTTTATTGAGATTGAGTATTTCTACTTTACTCTAACCACTCTTTTACTTTTAATGAATATGAATATAAAATCTGAGTGTAACACCCAGTACACTAAAATTAGATTACTCTGTAAATTACTCTGTAAATTACTCTGTAAATTACTCTGTAATAATAATTTTTATTAGAAATCACACACTGCACTTCTTCCTTGATTCGTTGACCCGACCCCGAACGTAATTTCAAAATGTTTTTAAAAAATATATATTAAGAAATACATAAGTATAATAATGCACGTGTTTTCTCGCTACTTTGGGCAAGGTAGCCCCCGCGCAGATGCGTTGGACACGTCCGATTTGACGATTGACGAGGATGTCGACTTGGAGGCGGTCGTCAGAGGAAACTATTTGAAGCCCAAGAAAGGCGGCAATATTGTCGCTAGTGCGACTAAAAATGTTAATAACACTCCAATCAGTGAAGGTGTTGCCATGAGTGAACAGAGTCGTCTAGTGGATAGTACAAGAAATGAATTATTTGATACAAGTAATAATAGCAATAGCAATAATAATAATAAGGTGAAGATGGTGAGTTTGAATCCTTTTGACGTCTTCGATGATGAAGCAGTATCGTCACTTAATACTATCATGAATGAGTTCCATGGCATCATGGCAGAAGTTAAAGAAGGTGAACAACAACAAGTTTTGTTTAATAATGCAATAACACCTGTCAAAGTTAGTAACAATGTATATATTCGATCACCATCACCTACGTCTTCTAGAATAGAACAATTAAATGAGGTAGATAAGAAAATTGATTCGGTATTAGATATCCTACCAGACTTTCTAGGGAAAAGTCCGAGTAATTTCACTGATATTGAAAGACTAAAAATAACAAATGATTCCTTGAAACAAGCATTGCGAGACGAGAAATCAGCCCGTTTAACATCAGAAAAGAAGATATTAGTACTGCAGGACGAGCTAGATGAAGCGAAGACGCAAGGGGAGTTGGATAAGGAAAGCTACAAATTGGAATTGATTAGATTAAATAGTATTATAAGAAACTTAACGAACAACTCTTCAATGCAAGAAGTGTTTGCGTGTTTCGAAGAAAATATAAACAGATTATTGAATGAAAACAGCCTTTTGCGCGAGCAAATACTAGAATATGAAGCGAATCAAGATAGGAGTGATAGAGAGCAGATGAATATATCGCAGGACTCTATTGTGTCAATAGATAATTATAAAAAAAATTTAATATCTCGTTTAAAACGAGTTGGAATAGAAAAGGAAGAATTAAAAATGAAATATGAAGACTTGAAATCGCGTGAAAGGCAGTTCCATCTCGCGCAGTGTGTCGTGCACGATTCAAGTCGAAGAATTAAATTTTTTCATCATGAAATAAACAAATTAAGGGATGAACTGACCCATGAAAAGGAAGGGAGAGAAGCGTGTCACCAGGAGAATGGCGAGTTAAAGGCTGCTTTAGGGAAAATACAAGAAGAAAATAGTTTTTTAAGTAATGAAAATGCTAAATTAGCCGTGGAAATAATAAACTTAAAGAGTAAATTTAAAGTCATCGATACCGACTATCGAAAGTTAGCAAGACTTCACAAGTTCATTGAGAAACACGCGACCTCCTCCTCCTCTGCCTTTACTAGCAGCAGTGTGGGTGTGAAGAACAAGAGTCTGTCCTTCCAAGACTCGCCGATACAAATAATACTACATAATTTGGAAGAAAAATATTTGTACTGTAATACCCCAACGGTCGTTACCCAGACCGACAGCACGCTGACCCTGCTTCAAAACAGGTTGATGACGGAGCATGTGAGTGCTTTACCGTTGATCCGGCGGTTACTAAACGATGTGGATAGTGAAAGAGAGCATAATCGAGTGGAGAAAAATGAAATCTTCGATATATTTTACAAGGAATTGTTTCCCCACACCAGCAGGAAACGGACCAACACCCCAGCGACCACCAACAACAAAACGCCGGCAAAAAAATAAAATTGGTGTGGATAAAAATTAATTTTGAACATTAATATACATTATGTGGTAATTGTAATAAGTAAATAAGAGACTATTCAATAACGTGCTCATGCTCCTCCGTAGCCTTTGATGCCCTTGACTAGGGTTATGTAAGTGTAGTGGAAGCTACCAATAATGGAGATGTTCAATCCAATAAAATTCATCCAATTGAACTTGTAATCGTGAAAGAACACCATGCCAATATAGGCGACGAGCACATTCTTCAAGCAGCCGATCACGGCGGTGGTTAATGCCGAATTTGTTGTAGTACATAGAAAAATAGAATAATTTAATAATGTTCCCATAAACGATGCACAAAGGAAGAGGAAACAGAACATTAAATCATTCCAACCATCGAAACTAATAATTTTCTCCAAGTGACTTGAATCCTTGCTGACTATACCCTGCTTTATGAGATCGGTGCCCGCCACAGTGAACCAATGAGATAACTCTGATTGGGTTGAACCAAGTGAATTCGTGGACATTGGGGGTACAGAGTCATTTTGCGCTAACTGATGGATCCAATAATCAAATAAATAATAACTCAACATTATAATGGCACTAAAGAAGCTGTTGTAATATAACACTCCCATTTTGGTGCAAATACCAGACTGGGATGCTTTTTTTAGCCAAATACCATTCAATGCAGTGAACAAGTTATTCAAGAATAATAATACATAACCATTAAAATCAAAGGTAAAGTCATATAAAGCTGCAAAAAATGCTCCACCAACCATCATACTTACACTAAATATAATGGGATTAGAAGGTTTTGTTCCCAATACTATCAACTCTCCAACCATTGTCATGAAGATAGAAAATCTTCTTAGTGCTGTGAACATGGGTAAATTTAGAGCGTAAGTACCTCCGAGACCAGTGGTAACATTACCTAGAAACATTAATGATAGTGGCAATATTTCTCGAATGATACCAACCGATATTGGTGGTATATCTACTTTCTTCATGTATGATAAGATTGCTAGAACTATTGACGTTACTATGAACTGCACCATAGCTAAGAAATTAGAATGAGCGAAATTATAACCAGACATTACCCATTTGTTGGTAAATATGACTAACATCGATACGATAGCGTAAAAACCAGCCGAAAATATCTTTTCATTTATATTCGGAATAAGCTTTGACTCGTAGTCATCTTTCCCGTTATTGCCGACATCTTGGTGATGGTGATTGTGCTGCTTCATGGTGCTTTGTGCTAACGCGTAGGTATGCGCAGCTGTCCGGCGGGTATCGCTGCAAACTACCAAGAATAATTATCAACAAGATTTATTTTTTGGCTGTTAAAAAAAAAAACTAAAAAAAAAAAATTACCTTTAGGGTGTGGACAATTTGTACCACAATATTATAGAAAAACAGACCCAAAGTAGAAAATATGCTGGTTTTCCGACGGATGCTGGTCCCTACCAGCTTGCGTCTGGTCCGATTGGCTTCCAGTTTGCACGATTTAGCTCGAAATGGTGACGTGGCCAGTATATATGAGATTGGACGACAAATATTAGATAAAGAAAGATCTGTAGATAATGAAGCCAATAGATTACATGAAGCCAAATTGTGGTTGGAAATATCTGCAGAAAATGGGCATGTTGAGTCCCAGTTTTTGTTGGGTGTATTGCTGGTGGAAAATTTTTCGAAGAATGAGATAACTACGGAGGAAGCAAAAACTTCACAAGATGTTATTGATCAAATAAATGCCATTAAAAAGGCTGCCCGTAAAGCAAAAAAAGACCGTGTGAGTAAAAGTAATAAAGCCGTTAAACGTGTTGAAGAAAAGAAGCAACCTGAAAGTCCTCATGTCTGTACCTCGAATTGTGTCCATCATAACGAGTTGGGTGTGCATAAAGTAATAAATAATAATGATGAATCAAATGATAATGATGGCAAAATGTGGTTGAAACGTGCAGCTCGGGGGGATCATGGTAAGGCTATGTGTTACTTAGGAAATTTATATTTGGCTGAAAATACGGATGAAGGGATTCATAACGCTATTTTATGGTACAATCGAGCAGCGAAATTGCCTCAACCAAGCAGTGACGCTTTGTTCAATCTAGGAACTATATACTTTGAAGGCAATGAGAGCGCCGGCATTCCCGCTGATCTACCCAAGTCATTTGAGTATTTTTACAGCGCCGCTCTATTAGGAGATATATCTGCACAGTACTGGATTGGCCATTGTTACTTGACAGGTGAGGGTGGATGTCCTCTTATTGATTATAATAAATCCGTTGAATTTTTTAGCAAGGCGGCTAATGCGAAGCATTATAAGGCGCATTACTATCTCGGCTCTATGTACCGATCTGGTTTGAGTAGTCCTCATGGTAATATTGAAGCAAATAAAGATTTATTTCTATCACATTTACGAATTGCTGTAGATGGTGACGATGACGATGCACAGTATTGTATGGCGGATTTATTAATGCACGGTGATGATAGCCTTAACATACCAGAGGATAAGCTCAAAGCACGCAAGTATTATGAATTAGCAAGTGATCAAGGTAATGTTGAAGCCACAGTATCATTAGGTGCATTGCACTATCACGGACTTTGCGGCTTACCAAAAGACAGTAGGAAAGCGTTTGAAATATATAACAAAGCAGCTGAAATGGGATCGAAGGAAGCCTGGCGAAATTTAGCGAGTATGTACCACCTTGGTGATGGTGTGCCTAAGTCAGAAGAAACTGCGAAGCAAATAATGAAAATTATTAAGACAATGACATAGTTAGATATACTTCTTATGTAATGTTAATACTGTACACTATTCGTCACTGCTACGCCCGTCTAGCTTGAGAAGATATTAATGCTACCACTACCACTTACTGGATCAGTTGAGCCGGAAGATAATGAACATTTTATCCAGATTGCACTCACTTTGCCAGAAATTATATTATCGCTATTGCCAATGGCCAGTTTTACGGGTGATTGGTCTGGTTCGATTTTAATCCATGCTTCTGATACTGGGGGAAGGTTTTGTGTGGGTAAATCATTTTTTTCTACTCCAGACCCTGCATTAGTTGCTGGTGTGAATGTAACTGTGGATGATCCTCCATTTACTGTGCTATTCAATGGGAAAGTGGTCGCTGAAGATGTTCCAAGCGATACCACCGGTGATGCTTGTATCGATGATGAATTCGTTGTAGATGGTTGTGTTGTAGATGGTTGCGTCGTAGATGGTTGTGTTGTCGATGGTTGCGTCGTAGATGGTTGCGTCATAGATGGTTGTGTTGTCGATGGTTGCGTCGTAGATGGTTGTGTTGTCGATGGTTGTGTAGATGAATTCGTTGTGGATAAATTCGTTGTGGATGAATTTGTCGTCGATGGTTGCGTTGTAGATGACTGCATTGTAGATGCAAATGAAAATCCCCCTGTTGTCGACGCATTCGTTGTAGATGGTTGCGTTGCAGAAGACTGCATTGTAGATGCAAATGAAAACCCTCCTGTTGTCGACGATGGTTGCGTCGTAGATGGTCGCGTTGTAGATGAATTCGTTGTAGGTGAAAATGAAAATCCCCCTGTTGTCGACGATGGTTGCGTTGTAGATGGTTGCGTTGTAGATGAATTCGTCGTAGAAGCAAATAAACCTGATCCTGCTGGCAATGTGTTTGCTGTCGGTGAATTTGTGTTAGTCTTTGCAGCTGGCGATGCTGTTACTGGCGTGGTCTGAGTCGCTGTGTTGAATGGAAGTTGCCCTGTCGTCACACCGACTGAACTTTGCTGAAAAAAATTATTCAGATCGCCGAATGACGGCACGAAGTCATCGCTGTTGGACGGGAACCCACTCATCGACGCAGTTACCGACTGTTTCTTGCTGTTTCTTTTGCTCTGAAATGAAATTCTATCGAAAATTCCTTTGATGGGGCCGGTCACCCGGCCGTGCACCGCAGGGATGAGTTACGAAGGAGTTACGAGGGATAACGAGCTGGTTTTAATAATTTGTAAGATACATTTTAATATAAATTAAAATAACACACAGTGATGAGGGGAGACCTCCTATTGCTGAGCATTGAATCGGGATGATCTTCTACCTGATCCTGTCTCAGGTGATTTGGACACGGATGTAACGACACTATTATTCTTGCGCTTTCTGGAAGATGATGGAGATCCCACTTCTTCGGCTGTAGTGCAACCAGAGATATCCGATACAGATTTGTCGTCATGATTTTTACGATGAACATCATTGTCACTTTCACTAGGTGGTTTAATAGTACTATTGTGTGCACTTAATGTAGTCAAAGTTGGCTTTGTTATATATTTGCGACTGCTGGCTTCGCTACTGGTGCTTTCATGATTATAATCACTACTTTTATCATCTTCATATCCATCAAGTTCTTTGCAATCTAATGCTGCTATATTCAACGATGATGAATGTGCTGATAGGCATGCGGATGTACTATTACTAGCCGTGGTTCGACCATTTGATGTAGATGGATCTGCACTTGTTGCCATTAATTGTTCAAGACCTAGTGATGCCCAAGCATAGTCATTTGGTGTTAAACTATCACTATCAAAACGCATCCCTGTGTTGTGAATTTTACTTCCACTATCACTGTGTAGTTGGTGATGCAACATGTGAATATCAGATGCATCAAAGTGCATATTAAAATCATTCACGCCACTGGAACTGGAATTCAAACTAGTAAGATTTGCTGCTGTTAATGGATACTCATGAGTGAGACTCTTGGTGTTGCTACCAGTAGCAATACTAGAACGCGAAGAGATCGACATCATACTTTGAGTCCTATCATAAGCAGCTGCGTTGTTGGGGTGTTGAAAAGCAATGCCATCAGTGAGGGTGGATGAAGATCTATTATTCTTTTTATCAATTGGCAATATATTGTCTATTGGTAATAAACTTCCACAATCTTGTAACCAGTTTAATCCCTCTGCGTCCTTCAATAATTGATCAACATTGTGCCCGCGTTGGAACCATTCCGGTTTGTTATTATCAACATAAAACATGGTATCTAACGAATGAGCAGATGATGATTGTAGTAGATTAGCGCCGGTTTGATCCATTAATTCATGGTCGCCTTCCGAATGTAAGGGCAATGGGGTGGCACATTTAGAATCACTTAAACTGCCACTTAACATCGGATCTTGGTAAAAATTATTGCTGGAACCAGTAATTGGTACCAATCTAGGGGATAGAAAGTTGTATAAGCCGTCGTCTATATCTAACGTTTCACCTGGCGCAGTTGGTTTCTTAACAAATGATAATATCGGCTGAGCCAATGCGATAGGTCTATCACTCCTGCGTTTATTCTTTTTGCGATTTGGTCCTAACGGTTTTCCATCAATAGATATACCATTTGATTCACCTGATTGACGTGTTTTACTTAGTTTTAAAAAATATTTTTGAGCGTGTGTCCTTATTTGCACAACTGTTCTAGTCTTAATTAAACTTGCAATTTTCTTCCATCCTTTGCCATGCAATTCTAATCCTCTGACAAATGCTAAATGTTCTTCACGGGTCCAACGACCAGTGCTTTCTTGTATTGTATCATCACCATTATTTTCACCACCTTCATCATTATCTAAATCAAAATTATCTCTCTCGAATATATCCTCATCAGCTGAAAATATATTGCTCATTGTGATGTATTGCTTAATAGTGTCCTAGATACTATATACTCTACTAAATTTTCTGTTAACTAAAAAATCAGAAAAATAATTCGCCAAACTAACTATATACGATGAAACTACTACTAAGTACACAAAAAACTATGCAGAATGCTGTCAGAGTAGCCAATTATGATCAAAAGCAAAGAATAACGATGATATAAGCAACAAGTTATGACTTAAGCAATACGTAACTGTAACCAGAAAGTCCCTGTCAGCAATGCGTGGTGTTCGCTTAGGAATGCGTGATTCCCCCAAGAGATACGGCGAGTGTGCGAAGCCCGTCAGCGAGAGCCGGAGAACGGGAGTTGCGTGCTGCAAGTGCGATTACCGCCGAGAAACTCGCCCAGGAATCTCGTCTTTTTACTGACAAGCTCACTTAGCAATAATCGCCAGGTTAGGGTAAGACGACTTGAAGTAGGGGGTTGTAACCGGTTTTTCAAGAAATGATTCTTTTGTGAAAAGGAAGATGGCTAATGAGAGAGTTGCCATGGCGATGAGTTTGCGCGATTAATCAAGGATGTTTTTGTAGGTTATTTTAAAAATATCAAGAAATACTTTATTCAACGTAGTACTCGTTGAGACCTGTCGCAATGGGTCTATGTTCTTGTATGTTGGACACGTTTTACGCTTTGTTTTATTCTTTTAATTCTTCTACTAGTTAGGTTCTAAATCCCTATTGTATCACCGCTAAAAATCGCCGAGTAGGTAATAGCGCCGCGCCCTATCAAAGAAAAGAACCGAGAAGTACCTAAATATGGGAAGAGTGAAATTGCGGCAGCACCGAGTGGTCAAGACAAATGCTAAGTCGTCATCACCCGTGAAGGAGAACACTGTCACGAAGAATAAAGGTATTAGTAAAAAAGGAAAAAAAATTGATAAAAAAAATAAATTTTTATTGCGTTTAGAGACACAAAAGTCTCGTAGCGGTGAGTCTTCAACAGCATCGATGCTATCGCAGCTAGAAGCTACATTAAAGCCAGTGAGTGATAATAAGAAAGATAATATACGCCCTGCTAGCTTATCAACAATTAAGAGTAATAATATGAAGAAAACTGTTGCTATAAGGGAAAGTGAAAGATTAAAGCTAGTTCAACAACATCCGCAATTTAAAGCAAATCCTATTGAGGCTGTAAGGATGCATATTAGCCATATGATTAGTATGAAAGAAGCAACTAAGATGGATTCTCAACAATAATGTTGTAAAACAATTGTATTATATTATAGACACTTATACTCAAACTTTGTACAATATGTAATGGCGTTAACTTTACTCTCTATATTTTGATTATTACCTGCCCTGATATTACTGACAGAGACACTGGTGCTAGTAACTGTGGTATCATTAATGACACCACTAATTTTTACTGGAATTGTGGCAGGAAGTTTACTCTTATCTATGGATTTATCGGCGCTAAAAGTAGCGATTAAAGTAATATTTTTGCCGATATTCTCGTATGATTTCGCCATCCACGTGATTAATTTCGTCTTTTCATTATACACACCTGCTGCTTGACATCGTACTGACTCGTTACTCTCCAGGGTTATCGCCGTTAACGATGCTAGAACACAAATATTGGATATTTTCTTCATAGTGGGGTGAAATAGTAAGTGAATTGACAAATTGGCATTATTGCTTGAATCGAATACTAGGTTAGTCTTGACTTTTATTATAGTGGGTCGATATTGATGCAGTGAGTACTTGCACAACGGAATCATACTACTGGAGGTACTGACTTGGTCCATCGGAAACGCTACCTCTGCTAGTTGATTCGTGCCCTTGTCACCAGCAGTGCTAACGGTCGGTGGGTTTGGGGAATACTGTTTATTACACTTAATGCTACTTATGTAACCATACTCATTAAGCACACGCAGATCTAACAATATCTTGTCACTACTCTTGTCGTTATTATTTGAAGTTGATGACACGGATGCACTGCATGTTGCATTTAAATCAATACTATTTTCGCTGACTCCAGTTTTTTCTACAATTACCAATTCTTCGACTAGCGATACAGTGATTGATGCATTCATCAAACTAATACTTACTGCAGATCCGTCAGTAACAATTAAACCAGCCTTAACGCTTTGGAGTAAATCGTCGTCACTGTCATAACTCTTTAATCTAACAGAATTATCGTCAGAAACGAGACTTCCGCCTAATTTATTTATTATTTGTTGATTGACTCTGATATAATTAATTCCAGTACCAGTCATTGAGCCTTTTGGACTAGCACCTAACCACGGTATAATATTATTTTCTCTATTATTTGTACTACGATTACACTCATACTTACTCCATATTTCTTTAACATCAATAATGTCATGACTGCGTTCAACTGTATGCACAGCTACTTCCTCCTTTTTCTCGTGGTGCAGTATCGTAGTCAATCCAGCCTTGAGATCCTTCTCCTTCGATTTAGCTAACTGTTTCTCCTTTAGTTTGGAGGCAGCTTTTGATGCAAATATAACTCCTAGTGCTGCTGTTTGTAATGCGTTAGAGTCATCTTTTTCATCCTGCAGAGATGTGAGGCTGCTCGAAGCACGGAAGCTCAAGTGGTGTGACTGGTTCACTGGGACTCGATTCATGGATTAACACTTCATCTTAAATCAACCCCGGTAATACCGCGTACCAGGATGCATATTTTCTTAAGGATAATAATCAAAATTTGATCAAACTGTTTCAAGTTGGAACTGAAACTTGGAAGTCCTGAAGAAATTTTCTTTTGTTTTATTTTTGATTTTTCCACACCTAGCTTTTAGTACGTTGTGTTTGTCATACTGTCATGACATGTGCAAAACATTATCCTTTAAATAAAACCTCTAAACAAAACACAGTATACTCCCGCTGAGCTTGCAGAATTCACTCAAAATTTTATTGTTACCGCTTGAACAAGCGGATTTCGCATGGGACAGCATAGTATTTTTAATCAAATAGATACATGCTAAGGTTCCAGGTTAGCACTAGCAACAGGCTTTGTTGAATGAGGATCAATTTTTCTTTGAATCAACTTTTATTTTTTAAATACGTTTACAGGAATCCAAGCCCAGGGATTAGCGTGATTTTTGATGATGCATGCAGATGCACTTCCTTGTGAACTTCAGTGAATTCGGTGTCAAATAGTGAATGAAAATGCTTTCTTCGCTTGTATTGCTGCTGGTGCTGCTGCCTTGTGCCTGGGCTTTGACAGGCTTCGGCAGCCAAAGGGAGTATCTGCAATACTTGCAGACTACGTCGGCGTTACCTGCTGGGTTTCAAGTGGGTACTGCACGATTTAATTTCCAACCATTTGAGGTGGACAAGATATTGCCAATGAATTTGACGTTAATTGTTGCTGACAAACCTACTGATTCGTTTGCTGCTATGTTTACTTCGAATGAGTTCTGTGGTGGACCTATAATAATCGGTAAAGAAAGAGTGCGTGATCCAAAAGCTGTACTACAAGCTATTGTGGTGAACAATAAAATATCAAACGTATGTCCAGGTGCTGGAGTAACAGATAGAGGGGCTGGTGATAGTGATAGTTTATGTGAAGCTGTTGCAAAAACATTAAAATTATCATCAAAAAATGTGGTGTTTCCATCATCAACTGGAATAATTGGATGGAGACTACCTGTTGATTCCATGAAAGCTGGTATACCTATAGCAGCCTCAAATCTACAATCGAATTCAATATTGCCAGCTGCTTTAGGTATTACCACTACCGATAGATATCCAAAAATTAGAAGATATGTATCCAAGAATAATAAATGGTAATTCATTGTCTGACCCGTAACTCACGTGCCTACTTACCTACTCATTCACTTAGGTCGATATCAGGTATCGCTAAAGGAGCTGGCATGATCGAGCCAAATATGGCTACTATGTTGGCGTATGTTTTAACTGATTTAAATTTACCTCGCCAAGTGCTAGAGAAGTTTCTCAAAGAGGCAGTTGTCGACTCCTTCAATACAATTTCTGTCGATGGTGATCAAAGTACGTCGGATACCTGCTTGCTCGTATCTTCTCAACGAGTTGCTAGTTCTACTGACGATGAGAACGAGTTCGTACAAGGATTGAAAAGTGTCTGTCTAGGCTTAGCAGAAGACATCGTGCGAAATGGTGAAGGCACGCAGCATGTGATCAAATGTAAAGTTACCGGTGCACCTAGCAATATATTTGCACGTGATTTGGGCAGATTTGTATGTAATTCGAACCTAGTGAAATGCGCTATTGCCGGTTGCGATCCAAATGTCGGGAGAATAGTCGGCGCAATCGGTTCGTTTTTAGGGACAGTAAAAGGTGGGAATGAGTTGACGAAAGGCCTCACGGTGACTATGGGGGGCATCGTTATCTTCAAAGACGGTGCATTTCAACTAGATCCAAAGAAAGAAAAGATATTGAGTGATATGATGTTCGACTCACAACTGTATCCTGCTGACTTGCCAGAGCACGATCGTAATTACCCAATTCATT
>JACCDO010178213.1_pt1 | contig 12552 bp, 9 predicted proteins | sample 7446101 | NCBI WGS metagenome assembly JACCDO01 (sample SAMN15323440, study PRJNA562643) | freshwater metagenome | isolation source: river surface water | place: USA:Blue River Watershed | collected 2017-08-16 | reverse complement strand
CTTTTTACTGGCATAATCCCCGTTAATCTGAATGACAAATCCTTTGGGCAATTTGAAACTGGTGTTCATTTTCACCCAAAAACTGTTGATGGAATTGGTCAAATCAGGGGTGATATTGGTTCCATCAATGGTGGAATTGTAAATGTTCAAGGTAGTTGTCAAATCAAACCACTCTGTGACAGCATTGCGAGAGACCAACTCCATTCCTGAAGCCCAACCGTAAAACGCATTCAAAGAGGTGGTCACAATAATGTTGTCATTCAATACATCACTGTACTCTGTGATTTGTTGTTTTACAGTAACATTGGTGGTGTATCTGCTATATAAACTGGCCACCAAGGTATTTTTCTTGCTGAAATTTTTCAAGTATGACAACTCAACACCATGGGTGAATTCTGGCTTTAAGTTGGGATTGCCGCGCGAAACATTCAATGAATCACTGTAATCGGTGAACGGAGACAATTGCATGAATCCTGGACGATTGATTCTTCGGTTAAATGACAATTGAAAATCTTGTGTTGGATCAATGACACGGGTAACATAAAAAGAAGGAAATAAACTGATGGGGTAATCAATTTTGAAGCGATTGCCCGTTGACTTTAACTCCCCTGTGTATGAGCTGCTCTCTGCGCGCAGTCCCATTTGGTACTTCCATTTTTCGCCATTAACTGATAGGGTAGAATACATGGCCTCAACCCTGTCAGAAAAAGAATAATCAACCAACAAGGAAGGATTGATGGTGTAGTTGTCCGTATTTAAATCGTATCTAAAGTTGTCATAATTACTTCCATAATTGCGCAATGAAAAACGACGTCCCAATTCTAATTTATAACGGTCATTCAACTTGGTGACATAGTCCATTTGAAAGGTGTACAGGGATTGCTGAACGGATCCTTCTTGTCTCCAAATGGAAGGATCTGCGTCAGCATAGATATTTTTATAGTCACCATTAAATGTTGACTGAATGGCATTGTAGTTAAAATCTGCTGTCAACTCCGTCCCTTCCTTGGCAAACAAATGCTTGTATAAAACACTCGTACCCAAATTTTGAAAGACCCTGTACGTGTTGCTTCTGCGATAATACTCCCCGTCCAAACCAGAAATACCATTCAAGGTATCCACATCCACATGCATGCTGTCGTCAGGATTGAATTGACCTTTATTCAAACTCTCGGAGATGGTGATGGTATTTCGGTTATCGATGAACCAATCGAATCCAACATTTCCCCTGGCAAAGTAGCCTTTATTTCGGCTGATTTGATATTGATCAGATTGAAGAGGGAGCGTTAGCAAATCGCTACGATCAGTAAATGCCTGAGAAATACTGCGTCGCTGATTCAAATTTCCATTGACAAAAAAATTGACTTTCTTCTTTCTCACATTAAAATCCAAACCGCCATTCATTCTATATTTGTCTTGAAGCCTACGTTCCATGCCAGGAGGAACAGTATTGATTCCAGTCCGGATACTGCCATTGTAACCGCGACCTCTATCTTTTTTCATGACAATATTCAAAATTCCGCCTCCACCTCCAGAAGCATCATACTTGGCTGATGGATTGGTGATGACCTCCACTTTCTCAATGGCATCGGCCGGAATTTGATCTATGGAAAGGGTAGTGGGGCGACCATCCACAAAGATCTGCGGCGCCGTATTTCTCACACTAACGTTTCCATCTTGGTCCACTTGAACAACGGGAATATTGCGCAGCACATCTTCTGCAGTGCCTCCCGCATTGATGGCATTCTTGTCCACCTCATAAATGCTCTTATCAAATTCTTTTCTGAATCCATTGGCATCATCTCTCACTTCTAGAATCTTTTGATCTTTCAATCCCAACTTGATGTTCCCCATGTCTTTCTCGATGGGAAAACCACCAGGGGACAATTCAAATTTCAATTTCTTAGTGTGATAACCTACCAAGCCAACTTCCAATATCAGGGGTTTGGCAATGAAGACTTTATCCACACTGAAATCGCCATTGTGTTCGCTCAAAGCGCCGCTCACCAATTGCCCGCTAGCAGTAACTACACGAATGACCGCATACTCCAGAGGTTTATTGGTCAAACTATCCAATACTTTGCCGTAAACTCTACCACTCATATCACCCATTTTTCCTTCACCCCTACCACCTGGATATTTGGGTTGGGCCAAGCCAACGATGGAACAAATGCAAAAAAACAGAACAAAAGAGGCATGTTTAAAACCTTGAACAATGAATTGTATAAATGTCATGAAACAAAGATAGTGGCATTCATGCTGTAACATCTATTTTTGATGGCATGAAACCGATACCTTTTTCTCCACCGCGAATAGATGAAAAGTCCATTGAGGCTGTTGTTGAAGTGCTTCGATCAGGATGGATTACCACAGGTCCTAAAACCAGAGGGCTTGAATCCAAGATTCAACAATACATTGGAGGCGGGCCTGTATTGTGTCTTAATGCATGGACCAATGCAGTAGAGCTTGTATTAAGGTGGTGGGGTGTTGGGCCCGGTGATGAGGTCATCATCCCAGCATATACTTATGCAGCAACAGCCAATATCGTGATGCATGTTGGAGCCAAACCAGTGATGATTGATTGTGAGGAGAATGGTTTTTTGATTGATCTTACATCATTGGAAGCGGCCATCACTCCCAATACAAAAGTCATTATGCCCGTTGATTTCGCTGGGCTTCCGGTGGATTATCAGGCCATTATGGACATGGCAAAAAAACATGGTTCATCTTTTGTCGCGAAAAATGAACTTCAGAAAACATTGGGTAGAATTTTGGTCATTTCTGATGCCGCGCATTCTTTTGGTGCAAAATACAACGGTCTTCCTGTTGGGAGTGAAGTTGATGTGGCTGCTTTTAGTTTTCATGCTGTTAAGAATTTCACAACAGCTGAAGGAGGTGCTTTGGTTTTCAATCTGCCCCATCCTTTTGATAATGCCTTCATTTGGAAGAGCATCAACTTAAAAGCATTGCATGGACAAACCAAAGATGCCTTGTCCAAAACCCAAGCAGGCCAGTGGCAATATGATATTGTAGAAGCCGGATACAAATGCAATATGACAGATTTACAAGCAGCCATTGGCTGGGTGGAAATGGATCGATACGAGCAAGATCATCTACCCAGAAGAAAAGCCATTGCATTAAGATACAACGCATACTTTGAAAAAATGGAATGGGCCATCCGCCCAATCTTTGAATATGGCGCCGCTGAGTCAAGTTATCACCTCTATGCTCTTCGCATCGCGAATTTTTCTGAAGATGATCGCAATGCACTCATTACCCATTTGGCAGAGAAAGGGATTTCTACCAATGTTCATTTCCAACCATTGCCCAGATTGAGTTTTTACAAAAATTCAGGTTGGAATGAATCTGACTATCCAAAAGCCATGGGTCAATTTAGAAATGAAATTTCACTGCCCATTTATTTTGATTTAACGGATGAGCAAGTGGACTATATATCCGAAAGCATCATTGAATACATGAGTAAATGAAACGATTTTTAGATATTATTTGTTCATTGATTGGAATTTTGATACTTCTGCCATTATTTGTTTTAATTGGTGCGTGGATCTTCTTGGACGATTTTCATTCTCCATTTTTTATACAAGAAAGAATAGGTCAATTTGGAAAGCCTTTTGGTCTTTTTAAATTTCGATCCATGCGCGTTAATTCATCTCAAAAGGTTCAAATCACCGTTGGAAGAGATCCAAGAATTACTAAGGTTGGACATTTCATTCGTCGTTACAAGTTGGATGAATTGCCTCAGTTGATTAACGTTTTGAAAGGCGACATGAGTTTGGTTGGGCCAAGACCTGAGGTAGCGAAATATGTCAACTTGTATACAGAACAGCAAAGGTCTGTCCTTCAAGTCAAACCAGGAATTACAGACTACGCTTCCCTGGAATACTTCGAAGAAAGTGAATTATTGTCCAAGAGTGCGAATCCTGAAAAAACATACATTGAAGAAATCATGCCCGCTAAAATTCAGATCAACCTGAAATACATTTCCAAAGCCAGCGTGAAAGAAGATGTAAAAATCATTTTTTTGACCTTAAAACGGATTGTGTCATAGTTGGTCTCGAATTACCTTTGTGACATGAAAAAAACCGCGTGTTTCTTCTTGCTTGTTTTGTTTGTTGGATCGATACAGGCACAGACCAAATCAAAGGAGCCCATTCATTACAAAAAGGAAAAAAGAATTTCCAATGTCCGTCAATTGACCTTTGGAGGAAACAATGCTGAAGCGTATTGGTCGCCTGATGGATCTCAACTGATTTTTCAAAGTGACAACGCAAAATGGGGAGTAGGGTGTGACCAAATTTTCACTTTAAGGGTCGATGCCCCTGGTGATTCGACCAGGAAACAAATGATATCGACGGGAAATGGAAGAACCACATGCTCTTGGTTTATGCCCAATGGAAAACAATTTTTGTACGCCTCTACCCATCAAGGAGATTTGAATTGTCCACCTGTTCCTGAGAAAAAACCAGGTCATTACGTATGGCCTTTGTATGATGCCTTTGACATTTATGTCGCAAATATTAATGACGGAACACTCGTTCAGCAATTGACAAAAAGTCCACGCTATGACGCTGAAGCAACGATCAGTCCAAAGGGAGATAAAATCGTTTTTACTAGTTTGCGCAATGGTGATTTAGATCTGTACACCATGGATATCGATGGTTCCAATGTCCAGCAAATCACCAATACGCTGGGCTATGATGGTGGCGCAACTTTCTCTCCGGATGGAAAAAAAATTGTTTGGCGGGCTTCTCGACCCAATAATATAGATGATATAAAAAAATACAGAGAATTATTGAGTCAAGATTTGGTAGAGCCCTCCAACCTAGAGATTTTCGTTGCAGATGTTGATGGAAGCCATGTTCAACAATTGACACAATTGGGCAATGCCAATTGGTCGCCAACATTTACCCCAGATGGTAAAGGTGTATTGTTTTGCAGCAATTACAAGAGCAACATTGGATTTCCGTTCAATCTATTTTTGGTGGATATTCAAACTTATAAAGTGAAACAGATTACTTTCGATTCTGAATTTGACTCCTTTCCAATGTTTTCACCGGATGGCAAAAAATTGGCTTGGTGCTCAAATCGTAACAATGGAAGAACAAGAGATACCAATATATTTATCGCTGATTGGAACAACTAATGAAAACCGTGTCTGAAGAACAACTGCTTCAATTCGAGCAGGATGGATTCATGATTCTCAAAAACTTCCTTCCTGCTGAAGCCAGCACGAATCTTCAACATTTTGTGGTTGAACAACACCGAAATGGTGACTGGGCAAAGGCGCAAATCGGAAAAGGAGCGGCCACTGTAGTAAATGAAGAGCAAAGAGGGGATTTTATAGAGTGGCTTGATCCAGCGAATAAAATTCCAGCCCTTGTTCCATACTGGGAATTAGTCCAACATCTTCAAACTACTTTGAATAGAAATTTTTTCTTGGGGCTTAACTTTTTTGAAGCCCACATGGCCTGCTATCCATCAGGATCCTTTTACAAAAGGCATGCTGATCGTCATGTAAATGGTTCTTCAAGAAAAGTCAGTTTTGTTTATTATTTAAATTCAGATTGGACAAAGGATTCAGGTGGATTGTTAAATATTTTTAATGAAAACGAAATTAAGGCAACCATCATCCCGTTGCTGGGTCATTGTATTGTGTTTCTCTCCGAGTTGGAACATGAGGTAACTACATCCCAGAAGGAGAGATACTCGATAACCGGTTGGTTTCACCAAAAAATGAATTAACTGGTTTTTACTTACCATTTTTGTAGAAAATTCTTTAATTTCGCGTCATGTATAAAAAAATGTTTATTTTCTTTTTGATGAGCTTCTCATTCTCTGTTTCCTTCTCTCAGAATGAAACAGGTATACCTTATCAAGGAATACTGAGAGACAATTCAGGCGCTGAATTGAGCAACACGAGTGCGACTGTTCAAGCCATTATTCGCATCAATTCCGCTAACGGACAAATAATATTCTCAGAATCACACAATGTAACCACGGATGAGTTTGGTTATTTTCAAATGACCATTGGAACAGGAACCCTTAATTCTAGCTTTCCAAATTATAATCAAATTGATTGGACAGTTAACCTGAAGTTTCTTCAGATTCAGGTTAATCTTGGATCTGGATTTATTGATTTAGGAACTACCCAATTGCTTTCTGTCCCATATGCACTTTTTGCTGATGATTGCAATTGTGATATGTCCATTAGTCCAATCGGAGATACATTGTTTACTGGAGGTGGTGGGTTTTTAATTGTTCCTGGAATCAGCAATGCCAACCCAGAGTTTGGTGGAGTAGGACTGATTGTTTTACCAGGAAATAATTATTGTGCAGCCCAAAATATTTCAGTCACTACGTGTGGTGGAGACTCTACATTGACTTACAATGGCTATACCTATGCTTTAACCGAAATCAACAATCAATGTTGGTTTGCCGAAAATTTGAGGACAGAATTTTTCAATGATGGCACACCTATTCCCAATGTCACTGATAACTTAACGTGGAACGATTTAACAACACCAGCCTACTGCAAATTCAGTAATCTAGACTTGTACGGTTCAACCTATGGCTATTTGTATAACTATTACGCCAATGTGAACAACAACCTTTGCCCTGCAGGATGGCATATCCCAACCGATTGTGAATTCATGTACTTAGAGAATAGTTTGGGTATGAATACAACTACGCAGCAATCCGGAGGATGGCGCGGTTCTAACGAGGGAGCACTTCTAAAATCAACCAATTTGTGGTTCTCCAATCCTGGAACGGATGATTTTTCCTTCACTGCTTTACCTGGAGGATTTCGTTTGTACTCAACGAATACATCGCAAGCAGGCGGATACAATTCTCGTTTGCGATATGCGTTCTTTTGGACTTCGACATCTGCTTCAACAGAAACAGCCTACATGAGGGCATTGTTTTATACTTTCAACAATATATTAAGACAAGCCAATAATAAAGCAACAGGAGCTTCTGTTCGTTGTATAAGGGACTAATAGATTTTTGTTCACGCCGATTTCAATGCTACTTTGGCTGACTATTTATTCTGAATCAAATAAAAAATATGAGTACAATAGCCAATGTGCATGCCCGTCAAATTCTGGATTCTAGGGGCAATCCAACCGTTGAAGTAGAAGTCATTACCGCAGAGGGAGTAATGGGTAGAGCAGCAGTACCTTCAGGTGCCTCTACTGGAATGCATGAAGCAGTAGAATTACGTGATGGAGATTCGGCTCGATACATGGGTAAAGGAGTTGAACGAGCCGTTCAAAACGTGGTTTCTACCTTGAATGAAACCTTACAAGGGGCCTCCATTTTTGAACAAAACCTAATCGATCGAGCCATGTGCAGCATCGATGGTTCAGAAAACAAAGCCAACCTTGGTGCCAATGCCATCTTAGGAGTATCACTAGCCGTTGCTCACGCCGCAGCGAATACCGTTGGTCTACCATTGTACCGCTATGTAGGAGGTGTTAATGCCAATACGCTTCCCATTCCTTTAATGAATATCATCAATGGTGGTGCACACGCAGACAATAAAGTTGATGTTCAAGAATTCATGATTGTTCCAGTAGGAGCGGAAAGATTTTCTGAGGCTTTGAGAATGGGAGCAGAAGTTTTTCATCATCTAAAAGCAGTACTTAAAAAACAAGGTCACATGACCAATGTTGGTGATGAAGGAGGTTTCGCACCCAATTTATCGAGCAATGAAGATGCGCTTAAGGTCGTCATGCAAGCCATAGAGTCCGCTGGTTACAAACCTGGAATAGACATTTGCATTGCACTCGACTGTGCCTCAACAGAGTTTTACAATGTTGAAACCAAAATGTACCAATTAGAAAGCACCGGTGAAACCCTTTCCAGTGCAGACATGGTGGGGGTATGGGCCGATTGGTGCAAGCGTTACCCAATTGTGAGCATTGAAGATGGTTGTGCAGAAGACGATTGGGATGGTTGGAAATTAATGACTGAAACATTGGGAGATAAAATCCAATTGGTGGGTGATGATTTATTCGTGACCAACGTAAACCGCTTGGCCAAAGGAATCAATGAAGGAATAGCAAACTCAATACTAGTTAAAGTCAACCAAATTGGAACTTTAACCGAAACCATTGATGCTGTGAACATGGCCCACCGATCTGGTTATACCAGCATCATGAGCCATCGCTCAGGAGAAACGGAAGATACAACCATTGCAGATTTGGCTGTCGCTTTGAACTGCGGTCAAATTAAAACGGGTTCAGCTTCAAGAAGCGATAGGATTGCGAAGTACAATCAACTTTTGCGCATCGAAGAACAGTTGGGAAAAATGGCTTATTATACAGGAAAGAATTTTCCTTTTATGCCATAAGTTTATTCATCTCAGCAACGACTAATCCTGGAAGAAGTTCCAGGATTTTTTTTATAGAATAACAACTAGGATACTCAATTTAATCATCAAGAATACAGCTCCAAGTAAAAGTGCCATCAGCAGATATTTGATTTTCGGACGAATTGGGGAAACTGCATCCATAAAAGATTTTTGAGGTCGATCTGATGTAAAAATAAATGAAGACAATATTCCAACCATGATGGTGACAATAGTAACCGACACCATTCGCTTTTCATCATGTGGCAAGTTGAAACAGTTCAAAAACGGAAACCAATGAATCCATGAATCAAAAGCCAAAGTAGAAAGGGCTGAACATACCATCACCAACCATTGACTCAGCGCTGACACACGCCACCAAAACCAACGCAATATGTAAAAAGGAGCAACCCCTGCGGATATGGAAAACATCCATTGGGTCAAAGACATCAAATCATCAGCTCGCCATGCAATAAATAACGAAATCGAGGCAAGAGAGATGATCATTGCAACCTCCAATCTAGGGCTATTGAATCTATCGAAAGTTCGTCTGAAATAAGTTTTAAAACCATCAATCATGATTAACGACGCTCCCCAATTCAATTGGGCCAAAGCATTCGTAAGAAACATAGCGGTGAATCCCAACACAATCATCCATTGCCCCAATAATGGCAGTTCATTTAACAACAAGGGAACAAAATCAGCTTCTGTAATATTTTTTCTATCTTCCTGTTGTATCAAAAACCAACACAACGACATTATCAATAATGACACTATGGCTTGACCAATCACCGGCACCAAAGCAGCCTTGATGGAATTCAATGAGCTAGAGTTGGCCACAAACCTTGAAGTTTCCTTTCCTCCCCCGTCAAATAGCTCGGTACTCCACCAAAGTATTCCAATGTAGGACCAAAACATATTCCATTGAATTGATGAATTAGGGAAGAGATCGCGAACGGCAACATTTTCACTGTTTTGATTCGTTGCCAGGTGAAACAACACATACAATATGGTAAAACAAAATCCCAGAACCAAGGCCAACATGGAACGGGACCAAAAAGAATTGTACTGACCTGGGTTCATCATAATATAGCACAACAATAATCCTCCGCTGAGCAATAAAGCTATATTCGGGGTGAATTGAAAAAAGTATGTAACCAATCGAGCAAAAGCTAAGATATTGAACGAAACCAACAATGCACTAATGCCTATGCCAACATAACCCACTCGAAAAACATGAAGGAATTGCCCCCATTTTCCAAGATAGCGAATCAAATAGAATTGATTGTCTGTTTCTAGTTGTAATTTATACCAAAGAGGTGCAAATACCAATGGAACAACAAAAGAACCCAATACATTCACCCAAAAAATCCACATTCCTGACCAACCCGATTTGGCCATTACACCCATATACAATTGTCCCATCTGAAGACTCTGGGAGATCATAAAAAGAGAAACCCCTGATAACCACCAGGGGATTTTCTTTTGAAATTGAAACAAACTACTCACACCAGTAGCCAATGGACTAGGAATTAACCCTGATTGGCGTGCTTAAAACTATAGTAGGTGACAAAGATGTAACCCAAAGTCAACATGAAATGGAATGGGAACAATCCAAAATCACGATAAACAAAAGCCAAAACCAATCCGGTAGTGAAGTATAAAACCATAAAGGCTTCTAAAAAAGTCAAAGGGGCAATTTTCACCGCTCTGTATTTCTTGTCGGTCCAGGTTCCTTTTTTTCCAGTTGAGATAGCAAATTTCGGAGTTCTTACAAATGCAGACTTTTTACCTGTTAGTCCCTCAATAACTGCAACAGCATTGTGCAAGCTTAAGCCCATTGAAACAGAGAGGAACATTGGGAAGTCCATCACAAACTTTCCAAACTTTTGGAAGAAAGGAGCGGGCGGACGGCTTACCCAATAGAAATAAGCCAAGATGAAGAAACTGGCCAAGAAAGCAGTTGCTGCAATGAATAAATTTTGAATCAATTGGTTTTCCTCAAACTCATTTTTAATGATCAACATCGGCAAACTGAGCAATGAGCAACCAAGGATTGACAAGAAAACGACAGAGTTCAACAAGTGAAAGGCTCCATGTACTTTTGTTCCGAAAGAAATATTCTTGGATTTAACTACCTTACCCATGTTTTTCATGGTGCACTCTGCAGCCCCTTTGGTCCAGCGGAATTGTTGGGCTTTCAAGGCGTTCATTTCAGCAGGCAACTCTGCTGGTGATCCAATCTCAGGCAAGTAAACAAACTCCCATCCCTTCAATTGTGCGCGGTAACTCAAATCCAAATCCTCGGTAATGGTATCGCTTTCCCAACCTCCCGCATCAGCGATGGTAGTCTTGCGCCAAACACCCGCAGTACCATTGAAGTTGATGAAGTGGTGGTCCATGTTGCGTCCCATTTGCTCTACTGTGAAGTGGGCATCCAAACCAAAGGCCTGCAAACGAGTCAACAAAGAATAGTCTTCATTCAAATGCTCCCATCGGGTTTGAACAACACCTACTTTGTCATGCAGGTAAAAGAAAGGAATGGTTTGTCTTAAAAAGTCTACGCGGGGAACAAAGTCAGCATCAAAAATGGCGACAAACTCTCCTTTGCAAAACTCCAAACCGTAGGCCAAAGCTCCAGCCTTGAATCCTGTATTTTTTTCACGCTTGATTTGGGTAATGTCAATTCCCTTGGCACGCCATTCCTCAACTTTCTTACGACCCACCTCTAACGATTCGTCCGTGCTATCATCCAACAATTGAATCTCCAACTTGTCTTTTGGATAATCAAATGCACATACTGCGTCAATCAATCGCTCAATCACATACAACTCATTGTAAACAGGCAATTGAATTGTCACATGAGGCCACTTGTCGTCAGCAATGAAAGGCTTTTGAAGCTTGCGTTTGTAACTGCGGGTAAACTGAATGGCCAAATTCAATTGAACCAGACTGTACAAAAAGATAAAAATCAAGCAAACACCATAAATGGCAATGGCGGTATAGGCTAAGTTTTCCAAGCGACGTTAGATTTTGATTAAGCAACAAATTTAATTCAATTCAGTGCTTCTCTGCTGAATTCTTTTGGCAATTCCATCCCATAAAGCAATTCGCTGCTGATAGCCCCATGCAATCATGGCTTCGACTTCCACTTGTTTTTGCGGATCGTTATTCACCAACTCTGCTGTCATTTGACTGGACAAAGCCCCATGATGATCGCCATCCAATTCGATGTGTCTTTTCAAATAGTAAATAAAGGTGTCCAATTGGGCCCCTTCATTTTTCAAGGTTTCGACCAAAGTCAAGAACATTCCTGGTATCAAATCCTCTCTGCCATAAGTGAACAATGCAGCTCGCTCATGGATGGACTTGGTTTCAATTTGTTCAAATGTAGCCTTAACAAATTCCTGGGCTTCAATGGGAACGTGGCTTTTTTCCAAAGCATCAGGTATGGGCGTATTATGCTGAATCAATTCAATAAACGCTTCCATTTTATTGGTATTGGCCCCGCTTTGGCGCATTGCCTTTAAATACAATTCAAAATGACTGATGTATCCACCTTCGGGATCTACATCACTTTCTTCGCCCAATACAATTTCATTAATGAAAAATCGTGTGGTGGCAGAGGACTTTGGCAACCATGGGGTAGTGGTACAAGTCAAATCTCTTTGAAGCGATTTCAATAATGACATAAAATCCCAAACCGCAAAAACATGCGTCTCCATGAAGAGCAAAATGTCCTCTTTTGTTTTCATCATTGCATACAAAGGATGATGCAATAAATTTTCCTTTAAATCTTGTTTTTCGGCTGTTTGATTCATAGCGCCGCAAAAGTAAATCGAACAAAGATTACACGGCGAAATTATCTTCCCTCAACATGCAAAATTTTGGTGTATTTCTTCATGGATCTCAAAGTGATGAAAACCAAAAAAGAGAAGAATAGGGCAGTGTGCCAAAAAGGAGTGATGGCATGCGCAATGTCCGTATAACCAAAATGCTTGTAATTTTTGAAAACATCCAACAAAGCAAAACTCAAGAAAATGGCAAAAAAACCATTGTACTCGCGCTTCAATACATTTTTCATTGAAAACTCCCAAGTTGGAGACTTCCAACCAGAAAGTCTTGGCCAAAAGGCAGGTGTTTGATTGGCCCAATTCAAGTAGGTTTGACCGAATTTGTTT
>JACCDO012322404.1_pt1 | contig 12553 bp, 3 predicted proteins | sample 7446101 | NCBI WGS metagenome assembly JACCDO01 (sample SAMN15323440, study PRJNA562643) | freshwater metagenome | isolation source: river surface water | place: USA:Blue River Watershed | collected 2017-08-16 | reverse complement strand
TAATCCCTCGTTGGACTCGCAAAAAATCCTGCAGAAATTGTAATACCGTACCTAGTCCAAATAAGGATGTGGAGCGAAGGAAAAGAGAGCAAAGATGAGGATGAACACGACCCGCGCATGATCCGCGTGCACAGCAGCGAGGCACTCCCCGCAAGGCCCGTTTCGGGGATGCGTCTTGATCTAAAGAGCGTTGGTTTCACGGAGGAGATGCACGCGGTGCAGAAAGACTATGAGGGAGTGCAAGAGTCGCAGGTTATGGTGGTGTTTGAGCTGCCAGATGGTAGCTTAGGAGAGACGATGGTGAAATTAGGACAAACTGTGGAATATTTAAAGAGTTTTGTGGAAAGTGAATTTGATATACCAATGGAATCGTCCCGATTATTTATCGAAGATAAATTGATGATTGATCCGTTGTCGTTGCTTGATTATCCTGAATCTAAAGGAGTTGATGAAATATTTATAAGAGTAGAAGGACCGATGAAATCAAGGAAGTAGTGGTTCTACACAGTGTATCTTGTATTAATAATTGTTACATAGTCATAATTCATACTAGCTTATTCTAATTTTCTACAGTTTCCGTAGTATACTCGGCACTATACTCTGGTGAAATGTGGGTTAAAACAACAGTTACACTCCGCTCTTGCATATGATATGTTGATTTGACGGTAAACATGCTACCTACAGCGCCTTTAGTTGCTTCAATCAAATGAGACAACTGAATGTCAGTAGAATGTAAAACAGTTATCTTCGCTACATGCTCATCTTCATCTTGAACAATTGTAACTAATTGTACTCGCACAATCTCTTTCCTTTCTAATGGCCCTTTGTGCACAATAAAATGATTAACGGCAGTATTAAATCGCAAAATGAGTGAGCCCGTAAGAGCACCAGTTCCCCAATAGGATAAGCCTTTATCTTTAGCGCCGATTGGTTGTGGAGGGAAAGTGTACGTCGCTTCTTCGCTGATAAGACGACAATGAGTGGCTTTGAAGTTCTCAGCTCCAGGAGAGTAAGCATCAACCGAGAGGGAAATGTATGAATTATTTTCAACCTTGACATCAACAACAGGTGGTACAGGTATATTGATTTTCTTCTCTTCTTCTTTAGCCGTTGAGTTGCCACGCACAGAGTTGTGCTCGGTATTCAGCACTAGACTGTGTTCAACGCGGGATAATGAACGTAGTAAGTGATCCTTGAAATTAGATATTTTATTTTCTAATGATTTTTCTGTTTGTATTAAATTTTGTTCCACGATTGCATTCATATTCGTTTTACCTTTTTTGTTTTGGTGTTCCATCAATCGAATAGCTTTATTCATAGGAAACCACGATAAATCAGATGCATTTATTAAATGTCGCACGTAATATTCCAAACCATCATCGTCATCCTTATCCTGTTCCCAAATATAGATAATGAAATAGATGTAATGCCATAAGTTTTGATCATATTTCACGTGGTTGTTGAACGCATTACGATCTAGTGCGCGATTGAATACAAGCTTGTCAATGCCACAAATAAAACAAACTTCTTCGGTGTCTTTGATGCGGGCTAAAAGGTTTAATCTTAATTCAACGAACGTGTCGATGGTGATACCTTTGATTACATTCAACATGATGAACATGATAACGAAGTAGGACACTTCTAGCAAATAACGGATACTAACAACGGTGACTGTTACATCATTATATGTATTCAAGGAACCTGTTTCCGAGCCATAACGAATAAACCACTTCACAGTATTGACCAGAGTCAATGCGTTATTGCCGTCATCAATGATATAGTGCGGATCATCTTCTGACGATTTAGGATCATTGAAAACCATGAAGTAGAACATGGCGTATATGTACGTGACAATCCACGTCAGCACGATTGTTAAGGCAACTTGCTTCTTGGGAATATAAAATGCCATCAATACGTTACGCAAAGCGTCATTCTTGGTAATAATATCAAATAATAGGAATGGTAACAGATAATTCGCTCGTACCGTTCCAACGATAGCAATGATCAAGTAGAGGAAGTAATACAATGTGTACGCGTCTAGCACCGTGTTCATCACGGATGTAGTAAAGGAATGCCCAAGCGCTTGGTTCGTTTGGAAATTCACAGGGATTTTGACCACAATAAATATCACCAAAGTGAACGATGCAGTCAATATGTTCAATATGTTCAATACGGTGATGGCAACTGCGGCATCAGGATTAATATAAGGCTCAAAACACGTTTCTAATTTACTTCCAACAGGGCAATCAACTTCAACATTCTTGTAAAACAATAAATATAAGAAATTAATGCAACATGCCAAGACAAACGTTGTCCACGTGGTCTTGTCCTGCACTTCCGGACTGAACACTTTGTCCACATTCCATTCACGTAAAAATTGTTGATGTAAAATTTCACGATAAATGACTTTAGCTGCCTCATAAAGACCATATAATTTATTTTCCACACTTTTACGATTGACATTTAGCTTGAAATACTCTTTGGAAGACGATGATAGGTCGTCGCATATGTCAGGAATATGGAACACTCTGCGTTGTAGCTCATCACGCCACATTACTTCAACACAACCAATATGCATGTCTGTCATGGAGCTAGCACTATTATCAAGCCCCAATTCACTGCGTAATTCAGGTTTGAAATCACTTAGCATTTGTAATAAAACTAAACATTCAGTACGTAATTCTTGTGCCTCATCGGAATCCTCCACGTCATCAGCAGGTGGTTCACCAAGCATCTGTATCACATCCAAGTGAATAACACTAAGCATACGCTCATAGATAGCTGTTTTAGATACTTGTCCTTCGAGTAATGCTTGGAATATATCCACAGCCGTCTTCTTTAATTCAATTTCTTCTTCTTCAACACAATCATTCACTGGTTGATGACGCATTTTTCTATTTAATGTTTCTAATAACTCTGTATTCAATGCAAAATGATCTTGATTACCTACACATGGACCTTGAATGACCTCTAGTATAGTGGCACCTACTCGTAGTGCAGCTACAGTCGATGTACGACATTTAATACCATCTAATGCCTGCAAATAACTGACAAAATCATCTAATAGATTCACTTGAACAAAATTATTAGGTTGTTCCCGCATAATGTCTTGATTAGGTTGGAAGTGACCTTCACACATCAATTGTAACATACGTATCAATATAATCTCGGGTGGTAGAGTGGGATCCTGCCCCTCTTCCAACACAACCACGCCATTCCATTTGTGCCAATTAATTAAATTATTAATTAATAAACGAATATGCAAGAAAAATAAATCACTACCAGATTTTGATAAATGTCGATTAATACTTTTTTGGACATCAAGTGCACCACCTTCTTTGAAGAGTAACGCGACTAATAGCTTGATTGCTTCGGCTTGCAATGGGATTTCAATTCCTTTCGCAATCAAGTCTAAACATAAGGCTGTAGCACCACATTCATTCAATATCGTCATGATACTTGCGGCAGCAATATCTTGCTCCTCCCCACCATCATCATCTCTTTCATCTATACTCATTCCCCATTTATTCTCGATCATGGTTCTGAATATTTTCATTAACCAAATAGCTATTTGTGTGTTTTTATCGGACATAAACTTACTGCTCTCATCGCCATAAACAACCACTTGAATATTATCACGAATATGATCCACTAACCTCGCAATTAACGGCTCGAAGCGGACATCGGCATCAATAGGATCATTTTTTAATGGTAATGAACTTAGTTTTGCAATGAATCCTTGCACTTCGTCATCGGCATCTTGGTTTATTCCTTCGTTACTCAATAAATTCTCAACAAATAAATTAAAATTTTCATTTGTTGATTTTTCTTTTTTTTGATTTGCTAAAATAGTTGATTTATCTTGATGTAATTTTTCCACGTACGCTACAATTGGTTCACTAGCACATTTATTCAAGGCTAATAATGCTTTGTACAAGATGTCTTGGTGATCCGAATCAAGGATTGGGGATTGCATATCATACACCCCTTTAATACCACTAAATATATTACGAATTATTTCATTACATTGATTTTCTCTGTATTGCATGCGCTCCACACCCATCGCACTCGATCCCATATCAGAGCGGTAGATAGTTCTATCAAAATAAAATTCAAAATAACCATAGACAATTTTGGCGCATACAATCATATATTCCAATTTCTGTCGGTGTGTGGTTGGTGATGACAAACCGTTCTTCTCTACTTGTCTTAGTTCGTCTTTGGAGAAGGTAAAGATATCTTGGGTGGATACTAGTAGCTCCCATATACATGCGGCATCTTTCAATGATGGTAATCGCATTTCTACTTCTAATACGGCGTTGTATAAGAATAAACCTAACCGTATCTTGGCTAACAAGATACTATTCGGGTCTAAAATAGCTTGAACAACATCAACAAAATGAAATAAAGACTGTACTTTAGCCTCAATAGTAGTCATATTGGCGCGACCAATCGTGCATCTCGACAACACACTCATCAATTCCATGTGGTAAGCCAGGTCGGATGGCAAGTCATCCAATAAAACGTCTTTCTTATTGATGTATTGCGACATTAATTTCACCTTCTTCGCATAGTCTGGATGCGTAACGGATGTAAAGAATAAAACGACTTTTCTCTGATTACTAGGTGATGAAATAAGTCTTATTACTTCGTATTGATTCTCTATAATGTTCTTATCACCCGCAGAGACAACTGCACCAAGCAATGATAAGTATTGCGGGAACCTTCCAATCGTACATATAAATGAAGCAAATTCACTTATAACTTTTTTTGGTGTAATTTTCATTAAATATTCATTATTAGAAAAGATTGCGTTGATGACTTTGTGGCTGTTTATCTTGGCGTCGATGGTCTTGATAAAGAATTGTAAATTGGTAAATGCAATCTGTTGGTTTGCGTTATTGTCGAGGATGAACCAATATAATAGTATATTACAGGTAGCAACCAAGCTTTTCGTGTTTTTATTCACAAGATTAAGGGATTCATTAGGATCAATTGTATTGTGCAAAGTAAGAACTTTGATGCATATATCCAAGCATCCTAAATTGCGTAATATGTCTTGCGTAGTACGATCTGGTTCATATATCTCATCAAAGCATAATACACTTCGCTTTTTACGACAAGCCGTTATTAAATCCTCAAAGATACTAAAAATATCTTTATTAATCTTCACATGCTCATCTTTTGTTAATTTTCCCCAGATATCATGCATTTCTACCTCGTGTTTCAAGCGTTTGATATGACTTTCAATCTTGACGTATTGTTGCTCTCGATGGTCGGATACTAGCAGTTGTACCCGTTGAATATTCTTTAGCAAGGTTCGTTTGGTAGAATGATGATTCATTAGTATGTGCAATGCTCCTTGCACCACCTCCGTGTTGCCGTACATCAAGAGATCGATATAGATATCATCATAAGCGTCATTACTCACTTCTAATTCCTTCATATTATCACAGGTTTTACGGAAGATAGTCACACAATCATCCATATTTGGATTTTCAACGGATTGCCACATATAAATATCCCGTAGTAAATTAGACATGTTGGTATCCGCGATAATCATTTGTACAAAAGACAAGATTTCAATGATAGTAACCATGGTTTTTATTGCCACGTCACAAGTATTGGAATATCGCTTTGGTTCCACCCATGTTGAAGTCACATTCAATGTCATTTTTACCATTTTAGTAAGTAGTTTATACGCGCGCATTAAACGCATAACGCGGAATAATCGAAGAAATCGAAGGACTCGAAGAGCCTTAACAAATCCAGAACCAGAACCAGAATTTGTGTTTATGGACAGGATTACAATATCAATCAAGACAATGGCAACATCAACTTGATTGAAGAAATCTGTCCAAAAGGTGGTTATTTCTGCACGTACAAAATAGTGAGAAATTCCTCGTAGTGATACTTCAATTATGAAGATAGCTATGATGATGTACTCAACTATATGCACAGCTAAACCTACCGAAGGGGTTACAAAATCATATATAACCAGTGCAATTGCAACGACTACAATGGCCAACATACCGTATAGATGTGGCAATGACTCCATATAGTTGAGAATAGACTTGAATAGCTTGAGCATGGCGGTGTTGGCCATCAATCGGGCTTCATCAGAGGAATTATTCTCACCTTCCTTACTACCATCAAAATTCTTTTCTGATTTTGTATTTTGTAATGTAGATATACTATTGCGTCGTGATTGCTTCTTTAATCTAATGGGGGCAGAGATTACTAGAACCTCCTCCACCACATTTAAAACATCATCAAATGGAATCTTTTGTCGTACTAAACAGTTCACTAACGGATCTACGATGTCAGATAGCTTTTCTTTATTCCCATAAAAATTATAACTTAATAGATACTTCAACATTAACATAATAGATAAAGAAAATTGACCAAATGGCTTCCCTTTAAGCTGCTTCACCTCCTCCGATATAGCCGCTTGTAGTAATCCAAAGTAATGCACTCGCTCTTCATCAACGGATAGTATGGTAGACACTGATGTCTTGCTACATTCAGTAAGCGTTCTTGTTAATCGAGGCAGTGTCGTCAAGATCTGTGGATCACGATCGATGTATATGTAGGTAATAAGCCTGGCTGCTGCACCCTTGATAGCATCAGTGATATTCGACCTCATGATAGTAAATAACATATCAAATTTATATAAATTTTCCATCATTGATATGACTTGATAATTTCTACCAAGACACATTTCAGCAGCTAAATTTAATTGTGCAACAAAAAAATCTGCAACAAGTTTACCTTTATCTCCACCAGGATTCACCTTGATGGAAGCTCCGGATTTCTGGGATTGATTCGCACCCTTGATGATGATGCGGTATAGATCCAATACATTCACATACTTTTTACCATATAATTCTTGTGGTTGTAAATCGCGTGACGATGCGGACCACGTCAATAGGACGTTCGGGATGCCCTTCAGTACGATTGCTTTACCTAACATTTGATTGAAATATACAGAATTTGGTGCAGGAAGATACAATTCATTGGAAATAATAGTACTGGGTAGTGCTACCGCTGGACTATTGCTGTCATACTCGATCTTGACCGATACAAGTATATCCTGACACTTATCAAACAGGATTTTACTTACACTCGTTTGATTCTTTGGTAGTGCCAGACCGTTGGTAGAACAGCAAGCATGAATAAGCTTCAAATACATGCTATTAAATTCACTTTCACGCATTCTTTCAGCAAAAATATTAAATTCTTTAGGACCAATTTTAGTTTCTTGTAATTCACGATTACTTCCAAACATTTCACGGGCGATAGCAGCCGCAATAGGGTCTATACTAACGTGAGCGAGAATAATCAGCATATTATCCGCTAAATTCATCTGATTGGCACTATTATCTTTGACAATTTCTTTTAATAATTTTAAACAATCTGATATCACTGCCCTCCCGACGAATAACAATCCACCTTCGGCATACTGTTGTGGTGCAGCATCACCAGAGATACTTCTATCTGCAATAGGGATTAACTTCTCAAGCATTTGCAGGATTACAGCCAGAAGACCTTGTTCCCGAAACATATTTTGTCTTCTTCGAATGACATTTTTATTCACTTTATAAGAATCTTTCAAATTTGGATCAATTAATACAGGAAAACCTTGCACAAATCGGATGATCCTCTCAATCATCGTGGTGAAAATATGCTTGTCACTAGTGTTCAATGAAGTCCAGATGGAAGTAATACCGGTTGCTTTAACAGGTGGAACTGATGTTACCTCTAAGAACTTAGTTAAATTATCTAAACTTGATATACCCACATGCACATCTAGTGGTGCACGTGCAGGTTCATTCTGATGCATTTTATCCTCACTAGGTTGCATATAACGGTTTAAAATAAGACTAGCTGCTTTCATTTTATGACGGGTACCATTGCATGAAAACACTTTGTGTCGATCACTATAGTCACCTCTTTCAAGTATCATATGACCATTTCTCAATTGAATTGCTTTCGAGTCACTTAAAAACTCATTACTACTGTGCAACTCGTTGATTTGGAATAAACTTGACTTGTCTAAAGTGTTAGTCATTATAAATATAGTCTTATCTGATAGTTCCTCGGTTTGAATACACAAATATTTCCCGGAATTAAGATGCCTCAAGTGAACTTGCCCTGATTTCCACATGATTGGTCCACCTTTAATCAAGCCTTTTGCTTCCATCAACCACAATGCATTAGTGTCTAGATTCTCCATATCCATGGGTTTGAGTACAACATCACCGAATTCTGCTTTGTACTCTTCTACTGACGTTACACTTTTCTCATCTTCAGACTCGTCCTCAGAAGCGTCACTACCCGAATCCGCATTACTAACTTTAGGTGCCGACTCTTTTTTAGTAGAGGCAGACTTTTGATCTAATTCAAATGGACATAAAAATGACTGCGTTTCAGGGTCTCTAATACTTATTAATTGTCCGATCAGTAATTTTTTCTCGTCAATAGTATCACGTGATGATTGATAGATAGACATCCTCCATGGAGAGGCATATTCAATAGAAGAGTTTACTTCTCTTAATTTACCCGATGGTGGTTCTTTTTCTGAACAGTGTAAGAACTCTTGCTGGCGTTCAGCAACACGCAATAACATTTCAGTATTCGCTAATATTTTGTCTCCTTCACGATCAATTTTTAATCTAGGAAGTAACTGTAACCATGATAATTGACTACCATCAGCACTTAAATAAACACATAGATTTTCACGTTCATCTCTAGCTAACTCATTCGGCCTAATTGTGACAAATTTACCACTCTTCACATGACGCAACTGTACAATATCACCAAATAATACAAAATTTGTAGTTTTCATTTTCATAAAGGTCTCATTCATTTTAATTTCATTATGTTTTCCTATTATCAACGCTTCTAGATGCTTCTTAGTCGAATAATCATTCATTTCATTCAAGCTACCACTATAATTTTCTATAAATTCGTCATACTCATTGGCTGCTGAATACTGCAGTTGATTACAAACTTGAAATAAATGATCGTCAAAATTTGATAGACTATTATGATAAGCAAAAAGTGAACAAACGCAAGTAAGTTTTCAATATATAGTATTACCTCGGATTAACACAAACTTCATCATGAAACACTCCTTCTCCACTCATAAATACGGAGTATTTAAGATATTTCAGCGTGACATAGTCACCAATACGCAAGGCCTGGCTCTCACTTCGCGCCATTGCAACCTTCCGAGCAGATATAGACTCTGCCCGTTTGCAATTTTACTCACCACGAATGCGTTTCTGTTCACGAAGCGCCACCTTTCGTCGCTCACTACTTATCTCACTATCTCACACATGGTAACGATCAGATCAAAAATAAAGGGATTAGGACTCGGGAAATAGCTCGTGGTTTGTCTTCATTTTGAAGACGTTTAGTTTTTTTAATCGAGTGAAAACAGATTTTAGGCAAATCCTATGGGCTTTGACGTTACTTTCACGAATGTCATGAATCGTGGAAGAGCCAGCGACATATTGCTTGGGCCGGAAAGTACAACACAACAAAGAAGTACGAAAAGAACACAGAAATCGAATAGGTCTCTATTTTTTAAATGCACTATTATATTCACAAAAATTAAATCAAAATTTACATAAACATATTGAGTATTACACAATGCGATCGCTTATAGAGCCTTGAATTAAAACAGTGTTCAACTCCTCAGCCTTGATTTTGGCTTGAAGAATTCTTAATACTGCAATTACTGGTATCTGCATCGCCAACACTATAAATGCTGAAAAAATATTAATAGTGTACACATATCCAAGCCCATCCGCACCGTGTGAGAGTGCTGCGATGTTGAAACAAATTTTAATAGTATAAAATATTGCAACAAATGATTTAACAGCAATAGCAATTGGTATTATCGGATCCTTTTGGGATTCAGAGACTAGTTTCAGCGTGATCGCAGATGCGACATATAGAACGAAGCCGACGATTGCGAGTGCTAATAATTCATCTCCTCCTTTGTCATGGTTGTGATATGATTCGTATGCTGGGAAAATATTATAGCCAATAATTACTGCAACAATTAAAAATATCTTGGATAATCTCTTGAATTGAGACACAATATCTTTAACGCTTGCTTCATGTGCCTAGATTAGAAATAATTAGAGTAATACATAAATGGTGATTATATATAAGTTAGTAGTCCATGGATCAAATTAATGAGATTTGAGTGAATTAACCTCCCCACGTAACCACATCTGCGTAATTCCACAACATCTATAACGCGGCATTATATTTCGATGCGATTATAATAGCTCTCACCCGCTAAACTCGGACGTCGAAATTCGATAGGTATCAATTTCAACCGAGCCTGTTCAGTTACTTAATCCGCAACTACCACACAATAGCAAATCAAACGCTATCGCACGCAACGATGACGACGTCAGACAGTAAATCCTTCGATTTTAGCAAATGATTTACAAATGTGTACCAGCATTTAATTTTTTAAAAGTTTTTTCCCAAAAAGCCTTTGATGAAAAAGGTGTGGACAAGATTGCCCATGTAATATATCACGGTTTTTTGGTTTGTAAACTGTATTAAAATGGTACCCGATATAACATTGTACAGATTGCAGCATTAGAACAGAACATATTTGTTGCGATATCGTAAGATAAAATTGAAAAAATATTAATCCCTAAGAGGGGTCAAACCTAGTACTTTCTATTTTAATAGCTGCAATAGTTGTAAGTATAACGTAATAATGTCACCAGAGGCAATAAAAACGCACATAATTATTATTATTACAAATCGATATCTTTCACAATCTCTTCAATAATTGCAGCGCTCGCACTGCCAGATACTTCATGTACCTGCCGAGTAGTGTGATTCTTTTTCAATGGATTTTTCTTCACTATTGAATTATATAACATTGGATTCACCGCAGGATGGTCTCTTGGTTCAGAGGAAGCGGGATTAACAGTACTGACAACTGCATTCTGCTCCAATACTTCATCATTCGATGTTTGAAACTGTTCAACACTTATTACCACATTATCAGGTGCTAATTGATTGACAGCTTTGGCATTGCTATTTGCTTTGTGCAACGGATTAGTTGACTCGTTAAACGTGTCATCTTTGCTGACATACTTATTCTTCTTATTCTCGACCTTAGTCACCACTTGAGGAAGCGGATTATGGGTTTCAAACTCTCCAAATACATCGTTAAAATCAATGGCATTTATTGCTTTATTCATATTTTCTTTATCATGTTGCTTAACCTTCCATAAGTTCCACCGCATTTCGGCAGTTCCATCTTTTCTCTTCTTGAAACGATAAATGAAATAGTAATATGCGGAAGCAGTAAAACCACAGAGTAATATGAGTAACAAAATCATTAAATCTAGGAATGTGAACGACCCACCTAATTTCGAATCCAATGAAAAAGAATTGGCACTTATTGCTATCTTGGTTGGAAATATTGTAGGTAATGACGAAGGCATAGCAGTAGGTGACGATGATGGCTGTGTTGGGTTTGACGTAGGAAATGACGTCGGTTGAGACGATGGAAGTGAGGTGGGTTGCGTCGGATTACTTGATGGTTGTGATGTTGGTTGTGAACTAGGTATCACAGTTGGATACGATGTAGGCTGCGCTGTTGGTTGCGATGTTGGTTGTGAACTAGGTTCCACAGTAGGTTGCGATGAAGGTTGCACAGTTGGTTGCGACGAAGGCTGCGATGTTGGTTGACTGCTTGGTTGACTGCTTGGCTGAGCACTTGGCAGAGAACTAGGTTCACAACTAGGTTGACCACTAGGCTGAGAACTAGGTTGAACACTTGGTTGTGATGTAGGCCAAGATGAAGGTTGAGATGAAGGAAATCGTGTTGGACGCGACGTAGGTTGTGATGTTGGTTGCGATGAAGGTTTCACAGTTGGTTGCGCTGTTGGTTGCGATGTTGGTCGACTGCTTGGTTGTGAGCTAGGCTGCGCTGTTGGTTGCGATGTTGGACACGTAGGTAATGATGTCGGCTGTCCACTTGGTTGGGAGGTTGGATTGAAAGATGGTTTTGCAGTAGGTTGAGAAGATGGTTGTCTTGTAGGTTGAATAGACGGCTGAGATGTTGGCTGTCCTGTCGGTTTTAGTGACGGTTTAAATGTTGGTGATATCGTGGGTCTAGCAGATGGAATTACAGTAGGAATTGCAGTGGGAATAGCAGTAGGTATAGAAGTAGGTATAGAAGTAGGAATAAATGTTGGTTTGGCAGTAGGAATAGTAGTAGGAATTGCAGTAGGATAGAAGCTACAACTACTAGAACCTGAGCTGCTGAACTTACCCGACGGACAGCTTGTGCAAGTAGAATCACCCGCATTACTATATGTATTTTGACTGCAAATTGTACAAGTAGGAGTTATCTGACAGACATAACCATTTAAGTATTCAGCGGAGCAACGTAAATCATTCCAAGAGCCTAACGCATATTGTTCAGTGCAATGTTCATAATTCAAATTATTCGGTTCTCCGCTATTCCAATTACTATAGGAAGAACTTCCGTACAACCATACCC
>JACCDO011838700.1_pt1 | contig 12553 bp, 9 predicted proteins | sample 7446101 | NCBI WGS metagenome assembly JACCDO01 (sample SAMN15323440, study PRJNA562643) | freshwater metagenome | isolation source: river surface water | place: USA:Blue River Watershed | collected 2017-08-16 | reverse complement strand
ATTGGTAGGGCTACGGCGGTGGAAGCCAGTAAGCTGGGAGCTACGTTAATTCTTACCGGACGAAATCGGGAAGAACTGGAGAAAACCCGAAGTATGCTTTGGGGTAATGAAGGGTGGGAAAAACGCAATAAGGAGGAATCCGGTAGTGCAGGCGTAAAACATGCAGGCGTCAAATTTGAAGGAGCCACAGCTGGTGGAGCCACAGCTGCAGGCGTAAAACATGCAGGCGTCACATCAGCAGAAAGTACATCCGTAGGAAATGAAGCAGCTGAATCTGGGTTTTCATCGGCGAGAGAAAGTAGGAATACCGTAGGATCAGGGCACCAAATTGTGGTGTGTGATCTTCAAGATAGCGATGCCGTGGCGGATATGGTGGCTGGATTACCGATGTTGGATGGTGTGGTGAATAACGCTGGGATCAGCAAATTTGCTACCCTGGGTCATTTGCAGGAATCGGAATTTATGGACGTGCTGCAAACCAATACGTTGGGACCTATTTTTTTATTGAACCGACTGGTAAAAGCTAAGCGTTTGCATAAAGGCGCGTCAGTGGTGTTTACTTCGTCGATTGCCGCCTTTCAACAAGCTACGTATGCGTACAGCATGTATACCACCAGCAAGGCGGGATTGCAAGGGTTTGTACGGATAGCGGCTCTGGAACTGGCGGGGAAACGGATTCGGGTGAACAGCGTGAATCCAGCGATGATCGAAACGGAAATGCTAGGAAAATCGGGTTTAATTACCCCAGAACAATACGAGGCCGACAAACAACGGTATCCGTTAAAACGCTACGGAAAACCCGAGGAAGTGGCCTATGCTATACTCTATTTATTATCCGATGCCAGTGCTTGGATTACGGGCACATCCCTGGTAATTGACGGGGGTATCGGATTGCGTTAAAAGTGCAAGGATGTCGTTAAATCAATTAAACGGAATTTCGATCGCGGGTGTTTCGGCCTGTGTTCCGGAGCACGTGGTGAAAAACTCGGAGTATCCTTTGTTTACGGCCGATGAATACCAAAAATTTTTGGACAGTGTGGGTATTGCCGAAAAACGGGTTACCGAGGCCGGGGTGTGTACTTCGGATTTGTGTTTTACCGCGGCGAAGCAGTTGATTGGCGATTTAGCTTGGCCCGTGGAGGAAATCGGTGTTTTGGTGTTTGTGTCCCACACGGCGGACTATAAGTTACCGGCTACTTCGTGTTTATTGCAAGAGCGTTTGGGACTGCCTAATTCCTGCATGACATTGGACGTTTCGTTGGGTTGTTCCGGTTATACGCACGGACTGCAGGTAATTGGGGCGTTGATGAGCAGTGGTAGAATTAAAAAAGGACTGTTGTTGGCAGGAAATACCCAATCCCACTATGCTTCGCTGGAAGATAAGAGCGTTTATCCATTATTTGCCGATGCTGGAACGGCTACGGCCTTGGAATATACGGGAGAGGATGGAGCTATGTATTTTGAATTTGGCACGGACGGTTCGGGTGCTAAAGCCATACAGTTGGAAGACGGAGGATGCCGAAATCCGGTAACGGAAGAGTCGTTTGTGGTACGGGATTATGGTCACGGAATTCGTCGATCCCGCTTGCACGAGGCGATGGACGGACTGGAGGTGTATTCGTTTGGTGTTTCAACGGTACCCACATCGGTTAGGACTTTGTGTGCTGAATTCGGAATAGAATTGGATTCGTTGGACTATTACCTTTTTCATCAGGCCAATAAGATGATGATTAGCAAAATAGCCAAGAAATTGGGTCTGCCTACAGATAAAGTGCCCATGAATTTGGATCGATTTGGAAATTCCAGCTGTGCTACTTTGCCGTTGTTGATGGTGACGGAATTAGCAGACTCGTTAAGGAATCAATCTTTGAGATTGTTGTTATGTGGTTTCGGTGTGGGTTTATCCTGGGGATCGGCCGTAATAGAAACCAAACCCATGGTGGTGAGTGAGCTGATGGAATACCCCAACCGCTGAAACGGGGTTGTTGAAAGACAATCTGATTTTTTGCTGTAGGAGGTAGAAGCTGTTGGAAAATGTATTAAAAGTGGTAAGTAGTGACAATAAAAATTTAACGTATGAATTTTAATGGAAAACGAGTTTTGGTAACGGGCGCTAGTTCTGGCATTGGCAAGGCGGTGGCTTTGCGAATCGCGGAATTGGGGGGTACGTTGGTATTGTTGGGTAGAGATAGATCCCGGTTGGCGGAGGTAATGTTGGCGTTGAACACCGGTGAACAGCAGCAGCACGAGATGGTGGTGTTGGATTTGGTGTCGGAAGTGGAAATGGTGGTGGACGTGCTGCCGGAATCGTTGGATATTGTGGTGCATTCGGCGGGGGTAAATACCAAAGCTCCGTTGAAGTTTATTACGTTGGACAAATTGAATTCGGTGTTTGGTATCAATGCTTTTGCACCGATGTTGTTGATGCAACAATTGATTAAAAAGAAGTTGTTGAATAAAGGTGGCAGCGTTGTGCTTGTATCGTCTATTTCGGCAAACTATGCTACGGTTTCGAATGGGATGTACGGCTCCAGTAAAGGGGCGGTGGATTCGTATGTACGCATTGCGGCCTTGGAATTGGCGAGTCAGAAAATTAGGGTGAATGCGGTGTCACCGGGTTTGTTGGATTCGGGAATGAAATCGGCGTATTCGTTGGATGAGTCGGTTGAGGATTTCGGGGCTCAGGTGCCGTTGGGCAGGTTGGGGAAACCGGAAGAAGTAGCGGAAGCGGTGGTATTTTTGGCATCGGACCAAGCGGCTTGGATTACTGGGGTAAACTTGGTAGTGGATGGCGGAACTACCTTGCGATAAATAAAAGAATTAAATCATGGCGAATATCACAATAGAGCATGTTCGAGTAGCGGGTGTTTCGGCGGCGGTACCCAAACGTGTGGTTGAAAATCGGGATAGTCCTTTGTTTACGAAGGAGGAATTGGATAAATTGTTCGAATCGGTGGGGATAGAGCGCAGGCGTTGCGTGGAAGAGGGAATGACTACCGCGGATTTGTGTCAGGCAGCGGCGGAACGATTGTTATCGGACATGGGCATAGAAAAATCCAGCATTGATGCGTTGGTTTTGGTAACCCAGACGCCGGATTTTCGGAATCCTGCAACGGCGGTGATTTTGCAAGACAAATTGGGATTGCCGGAAACCACTTTGGCATTTGATGTGGCTTTGGGTTGTAGCGGTTACGTATATGGATTGTATGTGTTAAGTTCTTTGGTCTCCGCCGGCCGCATCGGCAATGCTTTGTTGTTAGTAGGAGATACGGCTTCGTTAACGTCGTCGCCCTTGGATAAAAGTAGAAATTTGTTGTTTGGCGATGGGGGTTCGGCCACGTTGCTGCAATTTGATGCAACCGCTGCTCCGATGCATTTCGATTTGGGAAGTGACGGATCGGGATATCAGGCGATTTATACCCCCCACAGCGGATTTCGAAATCGACCCACTCCAGAATCGTATGAAATGATCGATTATGGGGATGGGATTGTTCGGGCCAAGGTTCATTCTTGGTTGGATGGCATGGAGGTGTTTGGTTTTGGAATCAGCAGAGCGCCGAAAACGGTAAAGAGTTTGGCGGCGGCCATGAATTTGGATTTTGGGACGGTGGATTATTTCTTGTTTCATCAGGCCAACAAAATGATGAACGATCGAATTGTATCGAAATTGGGAATTCCAACAGAGAAAGCGCCGAGTAATTTGCGTGATTTCGGCAATACCAGTTGTGCGAGTATTCCGTTGTTGATGGCTACAGAGGTTTTTAACGATAAACCCTTTTCGGGCAACTTGGTTTTGTGTGGATTTGGGGTTGGTTTGAGTTGGGCAACGGGCTATGTACCGTGCCATAATTTGCATATTTCGGGTTTAGTAGAGATTTGAAGGTAGTAAACTGCTTATTAAAACCTAATAATAACTCACATTTGGGGGTTATGGGTTCTTGGCATGCAGTCTGCGCAGGTAATTGGCGTTAAACTTGTATTACCCTTTGTGAACAGCCTTAATTTTTATTTAACTTGAAAAAAGAGCGAACCAATGAAACCCCAAACATCAGCAACCAAGAAGTTGGTACGGATTCTTTGGGTGCGGGTGCCAAGCAGCGGGAGAAGAAATCATCGTCTCCGGATCGCATTTGGCTGAGTCCTCCCCACATGAGTGGTCGGGAGCAAAGGTATATACAACGAGCTTTCGAAAGCAATTGGTTGGCTCCGCTAGGACCTAACGTAGATTTATTTGAAGCGAAAATCATGGAGGTCACCGGTGCAGAACAGGTGGCAGCCTTTAACTCCGGCACATCGGCCATTCATTTGGCTTTGCAAGTGTTGGGTGTGGGTCCCGGGGATTTTGTTTTATGTCAGAGTTTAACTTTTGCGGCTTCGGCGAATCCTGTGGTTTATTTGGGTGCTACGCCGGTATTTGTGGATTCTGAGCGCGACACCTGGAACATGGATCCGGATATGCTGGAGCAGGCGATTTTGCGATGCATGGACGATCGGTTGGTAGCCACCCAGAACGGCGATGTGATTCCTACGCGTAAACCCAAAGCGATTATCCCGGTGCATATTTACGGCATGCCGGCGAAAATGGATCAGTTAATTGCAATTTCCCATAAATACGGAATACCTATTATAGAAGATGCTGCGGAAGCCTTGGGTAGCAGCTACAAAGGGCAGCAGTGCGGAACATTTGGTGATATCGGGGTTGTGAGTTTTAACGGCAATAAAATTATTACCACTACCGCGGGAGGCGCTATGCTTTCCAACAATAAGCAGTGGGTGGATCATGCCAAGCATTTGGGTACCCAGGCTCGGGAGGATTATCCGTATTACCAACACGTGGAAATTGGTTATAATTACCGATTGAGCAACGTTTTGGCGGGGATGGGATGCGGCCAGATAGAGGTATTGGGCGATAGAATTGCTTCGCGCAGAAGTAATTTTGATTTTTACCGTTTGCATTTGGGCGATATTCTGGGAGTTAGTTTTCAATCGGAGGAATCGGGTACGTTGAGTAACCGTTGGTTGACGTGTATCCTATTGGATCCTACCAAAATTTCGGTAACGGCCGATCAATTGCGCGGTGTGTTGGCAGAACAGAACATCGAATCCCGACCCTTGTGGAAGCCCATGCATTTGCAGCCGGTATATTCGTTTGCACCCTATTTTGGCAACGGAGTTTCGGAGGAATTGTTCGCCAGGGGCTTGTGTTTACCTAGCGGAAGTGACTTAACAGAAGGGCAATTGCATCGCATTGTTGGTATTATCCGCAAGGCTTTGGGCGCAAAGTAGTTCCAGCAGTAGTTGTTTTACTAAATTGTAACTTCCATTAAGAAACTTTATCTGCTACCCTTGGTGCGGAGATGCTAAGGGGTTGTCTAAGAAATAGTTTTGTACTAATATTGAATCATATTTCGGGATAAACGAAGTTAGTTATGGTATTTAAGTTCATCAAACGACAGGTACGGACGGTAGGTTTCCGTAGATTTTCGTTTGCAGCTTCGTTGATTTTAGCCGGTGTAGTTTGGAAGTTTGTGCAGTTGGGTGGTGGAAGTGTGGAGGTAGCGGCTAAGAAAGCATTAAGTTTTTGGCCAATTTTCTGGGCTGTTTGGATGGGCAGTGGGTTGGTGTTGTGGATTGGCAGTGGATTCAAGAATATTGGAGCCCTGTTGTTTGGATTAATCGGTGGCGGATTTATGGCGGAAACGGTGTTGCCAGGAGTGGTGATCAATTCCGATAACATGCCGTTGTTCTTTATACTTACCGGTTTGTTGGTGTTGATGGGTAGGAGAATAACAGCCGGAGGCAGTGCTTATAGTTATGGAAGCGACGGGGGTGGATACTTTGGTGGATATTTTGGCAAGAAAAATGGAGGTTCGTTTAGTGGAAAAACCATGGCAAAGTCGTGGTTTGGCGGGAAATCCTCCAAGAGCAAGCATAGTCACGGTAGCAAACGCAAACATTCCAGCAAATCCCATGGAACTGGTCCCAGCATTGAAGTAGCGGAGGATACCCATAGAAAGAAAAGTTCTTCGCGCAGAGGCTCTGATTTGGGGTCTGATGGCGCGGTTGATCTGGGTGGAGAATAGTTTAGTAGATGAAAAGGCATAATAATTGCGGGGTAAGCGGCAATGGCAATTGCAGGATGAAAAAGAATTACGTGAAAAATAGTACAAATAGTTTGGCAAGAATTTCGGGCAGGAGTGGGATTTATTGGGCAATTATGGCCCTAATTGTTGTGGGAAGTAGCGGTTGTTTTACCCGAAAAAATCAGTTGTTGTTTCGGGGCATGAGCGATACCAGTTATCACGCCAGCATGCAGCAGGTGAAGCCGGTGATACAGCGCGGTGATCAGTTGAGCATCATGGTATATGGCTACGATCAAGAATCTGTGCAGTATTTCAATATGCCCATGGGCGGTGGCCAAGGTGGTATGATGATGATGCAGCAAGGAGGCCAGGGCGGTGGTATAATGGGGTATTTGGTGAGCGAAGAAGGCACCATTGAATTTCCAAAACTCGGTACGCTAAATGTATTGGGTTATAACCAAGAACAATTGCGGGATACCTTGCAGCAGCGTTTAAAACCCTATGTGAATAGCCCGATTGTGAATGTGCGTTTGTTGAATTTCCGGGTTACCTATCTAACCACAGATAGGGCAACCACGGTGGTGATTATGAATAATAAGACCAACATCATCCAATTTTTGGGGATGGTGGGTGGAATTAACTGGACGGATAGAAAAAATAATATTTTGTTAATCCGTCAGGTAGACAATAAACGAACGGTAACGCGTTTGGATTTTACGCAGAAAGATATTTTCGACAGCGAGTATTTTTATATGCAGCCCAACGATATCATCTATGTGGAACCCAATCAGCGTAAATTTTTGGAAACCAATATCCAGTTGATATCCTTGGTAACCAGTATTACGAGCACCGTGAGTATTTTCTTTTTGTTTATTAATAGTTTAAAGTAAGGGATTTTGGAAGGTAACAACGAATTTGACGACGAATTAGCCGGTTCGGGTGGATCGGGGAATATGCTGCAGACCCTGTTGCGGGATTATATTCCGTATTGGCCGGTGGTGGTAGCTGCCGCCATAATTGGGTATATTTCGGCCAAGGTGTACTTGCGTTATCAGCGTCCGGTGTATGAAGTAAACGCCAGTTTATTGATTAAGGACGATTCTAAGTCTACGGACAATTTGGTGAAAACAGCGGTATTGGGTCAGGGATCTACTACCATCGAAGACCAAATTGAGTTATTGAAGAGTTCCAAGGTAATGCAGCGCGCCGCCGACAAGGTGAACGCGTATTTTCGATATGAATGGGAGGGTCAATTTAATAATTATTTCGATTATTTAAATACTATGCCGTTTCAAATCCGGGTTGTTAATCCGGATTCCATCGTACCCTTTCGAGGTAAAATCAATTTTGCCAAAGAAAAGAATGGGGTAGTGGTTAATTCGGTGTTTTATCCATTCCATCAGCAAGTACTATTGGGTGGAAACAAGGTGATAGTTACCCCGAATCAATGCAGTGACAGTTATCTAAAAAACTGGTTAAAATTCCCGAAAATATGGATCCAAATCATTTCCAAAGACGAAGCCGCTGGTCAATTACGTTCTACGTTTGAGGTAGCCAAAAACAAACAGAATTCTATATTGGCCTTATCCATTAATACGGATAAACCAGAACGGGGCGAAGAATGGTTAAATGCCATCATGGAGAGTTTTCAGACTGAGTTGCAATTGGAAAAGCGGAAGTCGGCGCAGTTTACCATGAACTTTATCGACGATCGTTTGGCATACGTAGGTGAGGATTTGGATTCCATTGAACGAAATATTCAGAATTTCAAAAGTACCAACAACGTTCAGATCAGCGAAAAAGAAGCGGAGTTGTTGTTTTCCAAGGCCCAGCAAAGCGAACAAAAACAGTACGACCAAGAATTTCAGTTGTATTTGTTGGACGAGTTGGAAAAATACGTGAGCGGTAAAATCAACAAACCCAACATGACGCCGTTGACGTTTGGGGATATGGGAGGTGGAGCCATCTCTAAGTATTTTGAACAGTTGTTGGAGTTGGAGGATGAGTTGCAGAAAGCCCAGAAATCGGGAGGTCCGGAAAGCGAACAGGTAAAGTTTGTTGAGTCTCGCATTAATAAGTTGAAAACGCAGTTCTTGGAGAGTATTCGCAATGCCCGGTATGGGGTGAAAGTGGTATTGAATAAGTTGAATGCGGATAAGACCAAGTACAATCAAGAGTACACCTCCATCATTCGTTCGGTCCCCGAAAAAGAAAGGCGGTTATTGAATATTACCCGCCAACAGGAAATCAAGAATGCCTTGTACACCTATCTGTTGGAGCGCAGGGAAGAAGCCGCGATTTCTCAGGCGGGAACCTTGAGCGATGTTTCGGTGGTGCAAGCAGCTCAGGCTGGAGCCATCATTAGTCCAAAAAGGGGAAATATTTACGGTATATTTATCGGTTCCATTGTTTTGTTGGTGGTTGGGGTATTGTTTATTAAGAGTTCCTTGAACAATAAGATTTTGGGCAAGGCCGATGTGGAGATGCGTACTCAGGCCAATATTTTGGCCGAAATTATTCAGGTAGAAAGTGATAGTCCTTTGATTATGAAGGATGGTAACCGCAGTTTGATTGCCGAACAATTTAGAGGACTTCGATCCAACTTGCAGTATTTGAATACGTCGGGCTTGAAGAGTTTGTTGGTGAGTTCGTCCATTCCCGGTGAGGGAAAGTCGTTTGTGAGTACTAACATTGCCATCAGTTATTCTTTGGCGGGACTGCGTACGGTGTTGATTGAAAGCGACTTGCGCAAACCCAACATCGCCAAGCACTTTAAAATTGATAAGAAAATTGGGTTGAGTATGTATTTGGGGGGCGATATACCCGAAGAACGCATTATCATAACCACCGAATACGAGAATTTATTTGTTATTCCTTCCGGTCCGGTTCCACCCAATCCCGTGGAATTGATTATGAATGGGAAATATGCCAAATTGCTAGAATATCTAAAAGCCAATTTTGATCGGGTGGTGATTGACTGTCCGCCGATTGGTTTGGTAACGGATGCCCAAGAATTGAGTGCTTTGGTGGATGGATCGTTGTTTATTGTTCGACATAATTACACGCCCAAGGAAGCCATTGTTAAGGTAATTAACAAGTATTACAAAGAAGGTAAGTTCCACCACATGGGTTTGGTGATGAACGGTATGCAGCAGGGAATCAGCGGCTATGGTTATGGCTACAATTACGGTTATGGTAAATACGGTTATGGTTACGGCTATGGCTACGGTTATGGGTATGGCTACGGTTATGGATATTATGGTACCGATAAAAAGTCTAACAAATCCATTGGCAGTATGGTCTGGAATGCGATTATCGCACCGTTTGCCGCGTTTTTTGGAGTTAAGAAATAATGGAGCAAGACTGGGATTTAGTCATTGAGAAAAAAGCTTCGCTGTTTGATTTAAAGTACAAAGATCTTTGGCATTTCCGGGATTTGCTGGTGTTGTTGGTACGCCGGGATTTTGTAAGTTTTTACAAGCAGACGATTTTTGGTCCCTTGTGGTTTTTCATTCAGCCGTTGTTAACCACGTTTATTTTTACCTTCTTTTTCGCCAATCTGGCGGGGTTAAGTACGGACGGATTGCCGCAGTTTTTATTTTACCTATCCGGTATTACGGCTTGGAATTATTTTGCGGATTGCATCACCAAAACGAGCACCGTTTTTCGAGATAACGCGATGTTATTCGGCAAGGTGTATTTCCCACGATTGATTATGCCGCTGAGTATCGTGGTCAGTAATTTGGTTCGATTTGGGGTTCAATTGCTGTTGTTGTTGATAGCCATGTTCATTTATTATTGGACAGGGACTTCTATTTCTATTTCGTGGACCATCCTGTATTTTCCGGTACTGATTGTACTGATGGCTTTACTGGGTTTGGGGCTGGGGTTGATCATTACTGCCTTAACTACCAAGTACCGAGATTTATCTTTTTTGGTGGCTTTTGGGGTTCAATTGATGATGTACACTACTTCGGTAATTTATCCTTTGAACGGTGCACCGGCGAAATACCGAATGTTGTTGGAATTAAATCCCATGACAGGAATTATTGAGGCATTTCGCTACAGTTTGTTGGGAAAGGGAGACTTTTCCTTTATGAGTTTGGGGTATTCGGGTGGTGTTACCTTGGTTGTTTTTGTTTTGGGTGTATTGATATTTAATAAAACGGAACGGGTGTTTGTGGATACGGTATAGGGTATGGGTAGATTAGCCATTAAAGTTGAACAATTATCAAAGGCCTATCAGTTAGGTCAAATAGGTACGGGAACCATTTCCCGAGATATTGAACGGTGGTGGACCACGAAAGTTCTGAGAAAAGACGATCCATTTTTACAGATAGGTCAAATCAACGACCGAACCACCAAAGGGGATAGCGATGTAGTTTGGAGTTTACGTGATTTAAACTTTGAAGTAGAGCAAGGAGAGGTGTTGGGTGTAATTGGTAGGAATGGAGCTGGAAAAAGTACCTTATTAAAATTATTAAGTAGGGTAACAGCGCCTACGGATGGAAAAATAAAGATTAAAGGCAGGATTGCCTCGTTGTTGGAGGTGGGAACGGGTTTTCATCCCGAGTTGACCGGCCGGGAGAATATTTTTTTAAACGGTGCCATCTTGGGAATGCGTAAACAAGAGATTGCCGCCAAGTTTGATGAAATTGTTGCCTTTAGCGGGGTGGAACGGTATATTGACACACCGGTTAAGCGTTATTCATCGGGAATGTATGTGCGGTTGGCATTTGCGGTTGCAGCGCATTTGGTCTGTGAGATTTTGATTGTGGATGAGGTTTTAGCGGTTGGCGATGCAGAGTTTCAAAAGAAATGTTTGGGTAAAATCAGTGAGGTGAGTAAAAGCGATGGAAAGACAGTTCTGTTTGTTAGCCATAATATGTCGAGCATTGATCAGCTGTGCAGCAGTGCTTTATTGTTAGTGAATGGTGCTTTGGATTTTAGGGGCCCAACGAAAGAGACCATCAACAGATACTTAATAAGTGATAAACAGTTCTTCCAGGAAGTGTCGACCAAAGCTGATGTTGAATTTTTGGTGTACGACGTAACCATGAAAGAGCAATTGCAAGACATTTCCCAACATTCAGAAATAATCATTTATATCAAGTCTAAAAATGGAAAAAACAATCACGTAGGATTTACCATTTTTAATGAATATAATGTAGGATTGTTCAGTGCCATTACTAGTGATGCGGGTGATATTTTCAGCGATGACGCTAAAGATTATGCGGTTAGACTTCCATCGTATGTATTATTACCAGGTATTTATCGTATTGAAGCGATGATAAATAATCATCAATTTGAGAATGTATTAACATTTACAAAAAACTATTGCGATTCAAAATTTATCAATGCGGGTAATATATCTAAAGGATTGATGATGTCTACTCAATGGGTATCAACCCATTGATATTTTATTTTCTTTTATGCAAGCAGAGCGTGTAAATCGTATTATTGTTTTTATTCCCAAAGATTCAATTACTGGAGGGCCAGAGTGCTTGCATCAATTTGTAGGAATGGCTCATCGATTAAACTTTCCGGTTTTTATTGCCTATTACACCGGTTACGTTGAAATATTGCACGAAGAGTATTTCAATGAAAGGTATTCAAAGCATGTAAGTGCAACGATGATTCGTAAAATTCAAGTACATGCGTTAGATCCCGGTGATTATTTAATTTTTCCAGAAGTAGAAATACCGTATTTAAAACCCTATAGAAATTACAAAATCGCTATATGGTGGCTAAGTATCGATAATGCGATTGGTCCCGTACGATTGGCACTATCGAAACGTTGGCTGTATCGTTTTTTATCAGGGTGCTTGTCCCAATTATTAAAACTGGGTGTAATTCACAATTATCAACGACTTCAATTGTTGTATCCAATAATTTCAACCCAGTTGGGATTGCAAGGGTACGATCATTTTTGTCAGAGCTTTTATGCATATCAGTTTTTTAATGGAATATTACCCCGTAAAACCCTCTTGGGTGATTTTACCGATTTGCCTTTAGATTGCTTAAAGGAATCCAAACCGTCTAAAGAAAATCAAGTGTTGTATAACCCCAAAAAGGGTTATGAAATCATGGAGTGGTTTATACATCAATTCCCGGAAATTTCATGGATACCCATTCAAAATATGACCAAAGAAGAAGTAACAGCTTTAATGTTGCGTAGTAAGGTATATGTAGATTTTGGCAATCATCCCGGAAAAGACCGTATTCCTCGTGAAGCAACATTGTGCGGTTGTATTGTAATAACCAATCGTGAAGGTTCTGCCGCGTTTTTCGAAGATGTTGGCATAGCGGAAAATTATAAATTTCTGAACCCTCTGTCTGAATATACTGAAATTTTGGCCTTGATTCACGATATTTTCATAAATTACCCAAACCATCGAAACCAGCAATGGTCTTATTACGAAACTGTTCAGAACGAATTCGATGCATTTCAAGAACAAGTGAGCCGAATT
>JACCDO011568414.1_pt1 | contig 12553 bp, 12 predicted proteins | sample 7446101 | NCBI WGS metagenome assembly JACCDO01 (sample SAMN15323440, study PRJNA562643) | freshwater metagenome | isolation source: river surface water | place: USA:Blue River Watershed | collected 2017-08-16 | reverse complement strand
CATGTCATCACTTAAATTACCAGAACCAATAATAGTAAGTAAAAAAATAACAACCCAATTAGATGAATTAGAGAGAAAAGGTGAAACAATTGTTACTATTTGCGGTTACGCAAACTTTGAAGCGATTTTTTACTTACATTTAATAAAAAAGTATAGATCAAATTGTGTGACAAAAAGACAAGGACCATTAGGTAGAGATGATGCTATGTTAGGCATGTATATTGATATAAAAGTTAAACTTACAAAAGATGAAGAAGCAATAATGCGTGAGGAGTTTGTAAATTTAGCGAAAACACTAACGGAATGTATAAAAAAAGGTGAGGAAACTATAATAATACCATTAAATTATTATAAAGGACGCACACGCACAGGTCACTCAAATGTGCTAATTTATAGAAGAAGAACAAATGTAATCGAACATTTTGAACCACATGGCGGATCATATAGAGGAAATGAAAACAGACAAACAAATATTGAAAAAAAGATTGATTTTTTTATAAGAATTTTTAATGCGGAACTAAAAAAAGCGAACTTGAATACTGTTACTTACGTAGAAGCAACAACTGTGTGTCCGTATTTGAGAGGATTACAAGCTCTTGAAGAAAATAGTATATTAGAAAGGGGTAAAAATGAACCAGGTGGTTATTGTAGTATATGGAGTATGTTTTTTGCTGAGTTGTGTTTAAAAAATCCGGATAAATCGAGTGAAGAAATATTAGAGAATATTTATAATTATTTAACAACAAAAGAAAGCGCAAACGATTATCTAAGAAAAATTATAAGAGGTTATAGTGGATATATAGTTGAATCTATTAACACATATTTAAAAATATTTTTTAAACCGACATACACAGTGATGGATGTAATTGGTTTTACTAAAAAACTTATTAGGAAAAAATATGATACATTTAGAGATGTAATTAAAATGTTGATTAATTTGGAGTCAGAAATATTGTTAAATGATGATTATGATTTAGAAGCAGAATTAAGTCGTGTAAAAAAATTGTACAAAACGGCAACAAAAGGTATGACAATAGAAAAACAAAGAGAGGAGCGAGATAATGACGAAGCGTTGCGATTTTTATATTATCGAAAAAGAATATTACAGAATTACGAAGAATATAGTAATTATGGTAAAATTTCAGAATCCATCGCGGATTCTCCTTTGGAATTAATAGAAGACACGATGACAGATCATTATGTTCTTGAAAAGAAACAGAAAGCGCACACACAAAAAGCATTGGAACCTCTATCAAAACCAGCGCCAAAAGCGAAAACCCAAAGACGTCGTTTATCGCCAAATACAAAACTGGAAAGAGAAATGGAAAGAGAAATGGAAAAACAAAGAAAACAAGCAGTTCAGGAGCTTTTAAAAGAAAAAAGAGAAGAAGAAAAAAAAATAAAAATAATAAACAAACTAATTAAAAAACATAAAATTGATATATCAACAAAAGCAGGTCAAGATGAATTGTTAAAAATATTAAACAATTATGTTGAATAATAAAGAAATAATAAATTAATGATTTAATGTATTATTTTTCGGATAATTGTTTTTTATTTTTGTAATCAAAAAAACAAAATCGTCATTCAATAATATGTTGTTTTTAAACGAAGTAAAATAAAAGTATAGAAGATATTAGCAGTTCCTATGTTTTTACACAGGAACTGCCGGTCCTCACCCTCCTTTCATTACTCCTTTCATTACGCCCCCAGTTAAGTTAAAATCGCTTAACTTAATAGAAGGCGACTCACCTCATCCGCCACGCATATAACGGCGGCGAGTATTGCGTCTTTTTTGTTTCTTACATCTACGTTTTTTGGTTTTTTTAAACCTATCTAGAGAGAAAAATTTACTAAATCTGCTCATTATAACATTACATGATAAAAAAATAATTAAATTAATATAAAGACTATTATGTATATTATTCATAACTTGTACAGATGTTTTTCTTAAGAAATAAAGCAATGAATGGTGTAAATGTATTATTGAAAAATAAGCGTTTTTTTTCAAATTGTAATAATGAATGTAATTTAGACACTGAAACTAAACAAAAAATACAAATGATGTTTGTATTGACACCTAGTTTATATGTATTAAGTATTTGTAATTTAGCGCTAACTATAGCATTAGCATTTAAATAAACAGCGTTTAATTCGATTCATTTATAGAATTATTACTAACATTTTCTTGTTTGTCATTATTCGAAACAGAAGGTAGATCATCTATTTTTGTAGTGTTTTTTTCTTCTTCAACAGTGTCTTTTACTTCATTATTCAGTTCGTTAATACTAACCTTCTTAGTTGTATTGCGCTTAACATTTTGTATTTGTAATGCGTGTAAACCAATATAAGGTAAAACCGCAATATTATTCATATAAGTCCTATAACGGAAACACGAAATGCTGGTGTCACTATTTATAAACTTAATACTATACCACCAATACGCAGGTAAGAACAATGTTTTACCAGGCGTCAAAGTGAACTCTAAACATTTCATCTTGTCAAAATCCGCCTTGTATTTTGGTTGTGGTGACCATGGATTCACCGGCGATCTAAATTCGAAATTCTCATAATCATAATTTGGATACAAATATTTAACACAATGTGGTGGCGCTATTTTAATCTGAGCGCTACCTTGTGTTAGCAAAAAGAAGTTCCTATAATTGATTTCATAACGGAACGGTGTACAGACATTTTTGCTTCCCATCATAATGTCATAGTTACAATTTGACACCATATATGGTCTCAAAAACTCATCGTTATATTTCATACTTTTAACTAATCCGGTTTCTTCTAAAAACTCACTATTATTTTCCGAGAAATAAGACGATGTTTTGTCCTCGTTAAATAATTTGACGGTCGTGTGTAATGGTACTGGCATATAGAGTTCAGAATCTGAATCGGCATCATCCTTTACGTTTCTAACCTTTGTTTCAAAAGCGTAGTAATTAGTGGCAATATATGTTTTATTTGTGTTCTCAATGATTTTTTTATTATCAAAGTCGAATAAAACTGGTTGCCGAATATCACATATTTCCTCAAGTTTTTCTTTGGACGGTTCATCGACTTCATACATTTCTAAATCTTCGCCAGTTTTAAGATGAAATTGAATGTGCAAGTAAATAAATAAAACCAAGCAAAAAATAAAAAATCCTATTATTATTTCCATTGTAATCTTAAATAAAAATAATAATAATTTTTGTAAAGTAGAACGAAAGGTCACAAAGTAACATTTATATCTTTAAATCTTTAATCACTAATTTTGGGTGCCATATAAAATACAATTGAACTATCATCTCCTAAATCATAATTGATTTTCATTGGACAATCTGCACTAATAGAGAATACAACCTCGCTAGATAGTTTATTGGTTAGACACATTTTGGCAATGTAATTAAGACTGTATTTTAAATCGATTGTGTCACCTTCCACGATTGAGTATTCGTTCAAATCTTCAATTGGAATATTAACAAGCATTTCTCCGACAATGCCATCAGTAACAAGATCTATTTTTTCCTCAGAACATTTTATATTTAAATCAGTGCCAAACGCTAACATTTGTGATGTGATCTCGCATATTTTCTTGGATGAAATAGAAAATTCAGCGTCATAATCAACATCAGGAATATTCATTGTATCATAATCAAAATCTGCTAAAGGAATTTTGAAATATTTATTAAACTCTCCTTTGGTGTGTTCTTGAGATATTAGATCAATATTTATATTATCTTCACCGTCAGAATGTATGATAATATCGTGTGACTCTTGTTTAGAACTAATAATTAAATGAAAAATATTCGTGTCAAAGCATACAGTTGTTTCTTCATCAATTGTGTAGTCGTCAAACCATTTTTTTTGAATATTTACTTCAAATAAGCAAATATGTGATTTATCCATGCCCTGAATATATAATTTATCTTTCTCAAAAATGACGCGAACAATGCTAGTACATCCTTTTATAATCTGAAAAAGTGCGACAAATAAGTCCTTCTTATTTTTATTACTAATTGTAACTTTCATTAGTAATAAAACGTATATATGTTTAATACCTTTTCTTATTAAAACTTTTTATATTTTATAAAAACATTTAGTTAGATTCGGTTGTGGAGAACTCTTGTTTTACAAGATTTTTCAAATCGAGTGTAGTTAGAGAAATGTTACCCTCAGGCACAAGTTGAGTCACCTCTGAATTATTCTCTACAACAACATTTAAAGGGTCATTTAATTCTACAAACTGATGTGCCTCAAGACTCTTCTCAATTTCAGTTATAGCACCTTCAAAGTCGCCAAATTTCTCGTTTGTTTCTTTCGTAAACAATTCCAATTTAAAGAGTAAATGAGACAATAAATCCTTAGTCTCTTTTAGTTCCTTTTCCATTTTTGAAAATTGATCGGAAGAAGTTGCGCCGGTTCCTTCTCTCTTCTCAAGCGAATCTAATCTATTAATTATAGTTGTTAAAACGCTGTTGTCTATAATCTTGGAGTTATCAGGTATACCTCCATTTGAATTAGAATTAGAATGTGAAATGTTACCACTCTCAAAATCAATAACAAATTGTTCAACACGTCCTAAACGAAGAGTAATTAATCCGATAGCATCCGAAATACTTAGTTTACTAAATGGCAATCCATTTTGCGACGTTTGTTGTTGGGGCATTTGTTGTTGAATAGGTGCTTTGGCAACTCTAACATTATTTGGAGGGGGTGGAGGTGCAAATGCCGAATGTGAAGCAATAGATGTACCTGGTCTTCCTCCACTTACAGGTGGTTGTGATTCTCCGGCGCGTCTTGACCTAGCGGCAGCAATTGATCTACTAGAACTCATTTAATATTATTATTAAACAATTTGTTTTTAAATTACTTACGCGATAACCTATAAATTTAATTGCTAAATTTCATAGATTTTGTTATATTTTAGGTTTTATTTACTTAATTTATATTAAATGAATACAAAATCAATAATTACAGATGATGAAACTAGAAAGACAGAAAAATTAAATTATTCAAGACCTTTAGAACAATTAATTAGGACTAAAGCTGAAGAATGTGAGGTATTATCAAAACTTCATTTAATGTCTCATAAAAAATATGATCAATTAGAAATGTATTTTAATGTTCCTGTTATTACTATGACAGCTGTAATTGGATTTGTTTCAGCATTAAATATTCAATTTAAATATATTAATATTGTTATTGGGATATGTAGTTTAGTTGTTAGTTTAATAAAAAGTATGTTCGCTTATTTAAAAATCAGTCAAAAAAATGAAAATCATCGTGTTGCGTATCTTCAATATTATCAAATATCAAATGAAATTAGAATTGAACTTTCGTTAGCGAGAAATATTAGACAACCTGCGAACTATCTCTTGAACTTAATTAAAATTAAAATGAAAAATTTAAATGAAGTGTCTGAGTTAATTGACAATATAATAGTTCAAAAATATATTAGGAAAAATAGTAGTAATATTGATTATTATAAAATTGGTCATCCAGATGTATTGGATGATATTAGACCAATTGAAATATGTGATTGGGATATTGATGAAAACAATAAAATACAGAAAGAAACACATATACCTCCAGAAAAAGAAGAAGAAGAAAGTGATGATGGAGATATTATAGTAGATTTAGAACGTATTAAAAACTATGAAGATGGTTCCAAAAGAGACATAGATTTTATGCAATCATCGCAACCTTAATTGCTTCATGACTTTGATAATTATGGATTTCAAAATCATCTACTTGATAGTCATTAATATTCTCTCTAACTTGCTTAATTGAAACTGTTGGAAAAGGATATGGTTCCCTCTGAATTTGTAATTTAGCAGCGTCTTCAGCATTTTCATAAATATGACAGTTTCCCATAAAATGAATAAATTCATATGCTTCAAGACCGCAATGTTTTGCTAAAATATGAGTTAGAAAACTATATGACGCAATATTAAAAGGCAAACCTAATATGGTGTCAACTGATCTCTGATACATAGAGCAACTCAATTTGTTACCATCATGAACATTAAACTGGCATAAAATGTGGCAGGGTGGAAGCGCCATATCATCAAGTTGACAAGGATTCCACGCTGTCATTATAAGACGACGACTAGTACGCTGCGCCGGATCCTTCAAAGCATCAATGATTTGCTGTAATTGGTCAACACCACCCTCTATATTATAATATGCTTTCTCATTTTCAGGCAATTTTTCGGCAAATTTCTTATCCTTTTTAGTGATATAAGGAGAATTAAAGTGTCTCCATTGTCTGCCATATATTGGACCTAATTCGTTAACCTCATAATGATTCAAACCTCTGCTGTCCAAGAACTCTCTACTCGAATTACCGTCCCAAATATGAACGCCTTGGTCTTGTAGCAACTTGTTATCAGTTTCACCGCGAATAAACCATAATAGTTCCTTTAGACAAGTCTTCCAAGCAGTCTTCTTAGTTGTTAAAATGGGTATTTTTCCATCCTTTAGAGAGAAACGCATCATGTTGCCGAAAATTGCCTTGGTTTTGCCATTTCGTCCTTCTTCCCACGTTCCATTTTCAAGAATATTTTTGATTAAGTTTAGGTATTGTTGTTCTTCGTGATTTTCCATTTATAAATATTTAGATTCATTTGTTTTTAATTTCTTTTTATACCTTATATATAAGAATATGGATAGTATGGACGATTCAAAAAGTTTTTTTAAGCATGTGTTTAATTTTGACGACGATTCAAAATCCGAAATATTAAATATTATCCAGTATGCAATAATTGCTTTGATTCCAGTTATACTTTTAAACAAGAGTATGTCAAATTACGTTCCTGAGGCGGATGATAAAAAGAGTTCTCTCGAATTATCAGCAGAAATAGTAATCCAAATAATCGTAATGTTTATAGGTTTAATGATTATTCATAGAATCAATACATTTGTTCCTACTTATAGCGGTGTCAAATATCCCGATTTTAACGTTGTTTTCATAATTTTAGCAGTTTTGATGATTACATTAAGTTTGCAAACAAAGTTGGGAGAAAAGGTTAGTATACTTGTAGATCGTCTTATGGATTTATGGAATGGAACAGATAGCAGTAAGAAGAAAAAAGGTAAAAATGGGAATGTAAAAGTGTCTCAACCAATCTCTGGTCAACAACAAATGGGAGGCGTTACTGGTCAAATGATGATGCCTCAAACACAACCTACTTATACTGATGGCACATCGATAAATTCTCTCCCAACTTCCAGTATGACATCAAATACTGCCACACAACAATTGCCAAACTATGACAATATGTACCAACAACAAACAACACCTTTGGTTGGCGCTGCTACGCCCGGCATGGAAGGATTTACTTCAGAACCTATGGCAGCGAACTCGGTTTTAGGTGGTGGTGCTTTTGGATCTTGGTAAAATAAAACTATAAAATTCAAAAACTAGATATTTTTATTATAGTAAAATGTAATAAAAATATTATTATACTTAAATAATACAATATGGATGTAAATAAATTATTAAAAGCGTTAGATGATGATACAAATGAAAATCTATTGAATTTTACGACTGATAAAATGAAAGAAATGAATTTAAAAATAATAAAAGAATTGCATTTATCGAGGGAAGAAACCTTAAATATATTAAAAAAACTAAATAATTATAAATATGTTGACGAGATGAGTGATTTAAAATATGGCACATATATTCGATGGATACCTGTAGAAAACCCTGATAGAATCGATTTAAAAAAGGGTGCGTTATTTTGCGAAATGAAAATAACTGATGATGGTGTTTTTTTAGTTTGTAAAAATTTTGGATATAATTCGAAATGCTTTCAATTATCCATGGATAAAAATTTAATATTCCAAAAATTGACCGATCAAGAGTTGATCTTGTTGTCCGCATTAGATCATTTAGCAAAATAAAATATAATTAATAATATTTCTCTCTTGATTATATTATTTATAAAAATAAATTAAAAACAACTGCACCAATTATAATAGAAAATGAATTACTGGGATAAACAATACACTGATGGATTTTTTAATGTATCAAAAGATTACGGTTTTCTGCCTGTCAAAGAACCTTTAAAATGTCTGCCAAATGAATACATTGAATTACAAGATTTAATCAACAATTTACATGTTTTTCAGAATGCAGATACAAATGATAAAAAAGGCGTATTAGGAATTCCTAATGAAATTGTTGAAAAGGTTAAGACTGTTCCAAATTATTTCGAGTTAATCGATAAAGAGACCGATATTTTTATTTTACAAGCGTTATACAGAGCATATACATTTGTAACATCAGGTTTCACATTGGAACAGGCGTATCAAGAGTTTTTAAAATCCGGTAATTATGGTGTAGCGCGACAATTTCTACCTAAAAATATTGCGGAACCACTTGTTTTGGTAAGTAATAAATTGGATGTGTATCCTTGGTTAGATTATCATTACAGTTATTCTCTAGGTAATTATGTGAAAAAGGATCCAACCGGTGATCTAGATTGGAAAAACTTGGATATGGCGTGTAAATTCACAGGAACAACTGATGAAATTGGATTTATTATGGTACATGTATATATTAACGAAGTATCGCCACAGTTGGTTGGTTCTGTTATGGATTATGGTTTACATAGAGGAGATGTTACTAGTTTACAAACGTGCGGTCGTGTAATGCAAGAAATGAACAGAAGAAGAAGAGATATGTGGTCAGCATCGCGTCACGAGCGCTACAATGATTTTCGCATTTTTATAATGGGAATAAAAGGTAACGACAAAATATTTGGTCAAGGTCTAGTATATGATGGTTGTTTTAATAATGAACCACAACAATACAGAGGTCAAACTGGCGCTCAGGATAATATTATTCCAATGATTGATATTTTTAGTGGTATCGTAGATTATTATCCAGACAATAAGTTAACAGAGTATTTACTGGATTTGAGGACATATCGTCCCAAATGTATTCAGAATTTTTTCACTGATTTAAGAAATCATTATAAAGGAAAACCATTATTTAAACAACTAACAGACGCTAAATGCTATGAAGGTTTGGTATATTTATTGAAAATTGTAGATGAGGTTTATCTTTTTAGAAATGGTCATTGGCAGTTTGTCCAAAAATATATTATGTCAAATACGAAGTACGCTTTCGCTACTGGTGGGACACCAATTACAACATGGTTGATTAACCAAATCGAAGCAGTTTTGGAGTATGAACGCGTTATTATAGAGTATTTACAAGCAAATGCGAGTGATACATTAAAAGAAAATGAACTATGGTTAAAATTAAGTAGTAGTTATAATATAAAGAAGGATTTACTAATGGAACAAGTAAATGAATTGCGAAAAATAGATTACAATATTGAATTGGTTTATATGAAGAATAGTGAGTTATCGTTAGAAGATTCAAAGTTATAAAATACCATTTATTTTTAATTTTATAAATATTTATATAAATGTCTATATTTATATAAATGTCAAAAGAAAAACAGCTATTTAAATTTGCGAAAGCAGGAAATTTAGCAGAAGTAACAAAACTAATAGAAGAAGGTGTCGAAATAGATACAGCAGATATAAAAGGAAATACGCCTCTTATATTCGCTTCACTTAGTGGTCAAGCACCAGTTGTAGAATTACTTTTAAGTAAAGGTGCTGATGTAAACAGAGAAAATAATGATGGAATAACACCTCTTATTTGGGCATCAAAACAAGGTCATATTCCAGTAGTTGAATTACTTTTAAGCAAAGGTGCTGATATTAATAAAGGAGACGATGAAGGAAAAACGCCGTTATATTGGGCAATAGATAAAAAAAATATTCCACTTGTAGAGTTACTTATTCAACGAGGTGCGGATGTAAATAAAACAGATAATAGAGGGAATACACTTCTGGGATTTGCGTCATATAATGAATCGCCAGAAATTGTAAATGCTCTTATTAATGCGAATGCTGATATTAATAAAGCAAATCGAGATGGTGTCACACCGCTTAGTTATGCGTCATATTATGGTAATGACTCAATAGTAGAATTACTTCTTGAACAACCGAATATTGATGTTAATAAAGCGTCAGATAATGGAACTACGCCTCTTATGTCAGCATCTGATAATGGTCACGATTCAACAGTAGAGATGCTTTTAAAACACGGCGCTAATATTAATAATATGGACGGCACAGGAAATACAGCAATTACAGTTGCTGCTAATGAAAATATTCGTACATTACTTGAAAATTATAAAAATAGGCAAGATAAAGTTGTAATGACAGATTTAATGTTAGATGAACTTAAAATGGGTCATGCGCTAGACGCTGATAGTAAAGAAGATTTATATCAATTTATGGGAGGATTGAAAAGAAGAAAAACTAATAAAAGAAGAAGAAAAACTAATAAAAGAAGAAGGAAAACCGTTAAGAAACAAAGAAAATACAAAAAGGCGTAAAAATATAAATAATATAATTGGTATATTATTTATAAAATGTTTAATATACAAAACATAAAAAGGAACAACAACATTGTAATAGTAAATCCCAAACTATTGGTTTTATCTCAATTAAGACTAAAAGATACTTTAGAAATAGAACGAAGAGAGAAAAATACATATTATAATAAAATAATCAAATGAAATAATCAAATGAAATAATCAAATGAAATAATAGGTATAAATGGAAAAAAAAATATATAAGCAAATTAATATTAATAATATGATTTATATTAATCATCCGAAAAAAGCAATTTTTATACATATTCCGAAAACAGGTGGCACATATATTGGTCCAACATTAGTGAAATATTATGGGTTCATAAGTTATTTACATCTTATCGCTAAGCGGCGACCCGACCACGACGACATATGTAAGACCCAAAATTTTAAAATGATTTTAACAGGCAATCCTACATATGATACATCATTTTTTAACAAAGTTGTAGGGTTGTTGGTTTATTGTAAAACGAGCGATTATTTGAATAATGCTATGAATATGACAGAAGAAAAATGGAATACATATACAAAGTTTTGTTTTATACGTAATCCTTATACAAGAGCGTTATCTGGATGGAAACATTTTGATACAATATTCAAGTTAAAATCTACATTTGCAACTTATTTGTCTCAAAACAAATACAATGTTACAGACATAGAATATGGACATATATTTATGAGTCAAAAAACGCAAATACAAGATGTAGATGGTAGTTGCGGCGTTGATTTAATAGGTCGATTCGAAAATCTGGAAAATGATCTAAGATATATATTATTTAAAATAGGATTTGACAAAATAGTACATACACCAAAAAAAGTAAATGTATCGAATAAATCAGGTTCAGAAAATTATCTTTTTGAAAAATCTGCTATACAAAAGATAAATACTTTGTTTGCAGATGATTTAGATTTATTTCATTATACAACTCTACAGGTGTAAAAAATAAAAAAGTGTACTTAGACACCTTTTATTTATTTTAAGTTTAATTAATTAAAGTTAATATACAAATTATATACAAATTATACACAATAAAATTATTCACTATTTACAATTATTTCATAACAATTTTCGCAGACATCACTATCCAAGAAGTTTTCAAATTGCTTACCACACTCATCGCATTCGCGGCATGTTTCAATCTCAAAGTCATTATTAAATCGGTCGCTATAACTTAACTCTTCGTAGTAGTCATCGATATCGTAGTTATTATTTGTATTAATTCTTCCTCGGGGCGTCATCTCGCCACTATCGTCGTATATAAGGTCTTCCTCTTCCTCTTCCTCTTCCTCTTCCTCTACCTCTTTTTTGTAGTAATAATTTATAAAACAGTTGTGACGATAGTAATTCTCGCAAGCCTTACAATCGGCGCCTCTGAAGCACTCGTAGCTAAAGTCAACAGAATAATCTTGGCATCTCTCATTACAATATTCATCACCAAACCGAATATTTGTGTTTCCGCAATGATGACAAGACTTTAAGTAGTCAACCGCTTCAGCAATAGTCATTCCAAAGAATTTGTTTCTTTTGACATATTCGAGAATCATCTGAGTATCATCATCGAAATCAGGTCTGATAATATCATCTTCAGACCCGTTGAGCATCTTCTCGAATTCGGCGTAGTTCGCCTCTAATTTAGCGTCAATCGCCTCTAATCTGGGGTCAGGTTCAACAGATCCAATCCAAGGAAATTCATATTTGCACTCGCGGAATTGTATATTTGCGTTGGGGTATTGAGTAGTAATAATATCATCATTTGTATAATTTTTCTTTTCTAATTCATTTGGTTCACAAGTGGAACGAGTAAAGGGAACGTAGTCGTCATTGCAACTTCTCATCGCGTAAAATCTAGCAGCGGCGGACATTTTAATCTTAAAAGGGTTTTAAAGTTAACGGTTTTATAAGTTTGAACTGTGTTATGTTTATTAATTTAATACCTTCATTTTTTTTGAAAAAAAGCATTTCAATTTTTTTTGGAAAAATATAAATTTTGAATTTCTTAAAATTTATATTTTATTTAATTATTTTTACTTAAAATTTATTTTTGTAATAATTTTCAATAAAAATAAAAAATAAAAAAGTGTAGAACCACACCTTT
>JACCDO012025202.1_pt1 | contig 12555 bp, 14 predicted proteins | sample 7446101 | NCBI WGS metagenome assembly JACCDO01 (sample SAMN15323440, study PRJNA562643) | freshwater metagenome | isolation source: river surface water | place: USA:Blue River Watershed | collected 2017-08-16 | reverse complement strand
TCGCGCTTCTTCCATCCATTGTTCATTGATTGTGAATGAATTAATGTAGCCATTAAAGAATTGATACAAACCACCTGTGCCGCCGGTTGTAATCAATTGATTATTGGCATCAAAAAACCCATGCCACATTTCAATTTGTGAGCCTTTAATATCTGCGCCCAATACCATTGCCAGCATTGACGTATCAATGCCGACAAGCGTCACTGTTGTTTCATTAGCTGTGGATTTAATATCGCGCTGCGCTGATCCTACGCTAACCAATTGACCAAGACCAGTAAAAGGCAAAGCGTCAACAGCCGAAACCGTTATTGCTGTGGGCGTTGTAGCAAATCTATATGTTGCAGATGAAGTTGTTATCCGAACAAAGTTTGCATACCGGATATTGTTAGTATTTTGAACTGGCGTAATTACATTCACAGCACCACCTCAATTGCTCTAAATCCACCTGTCCATTGAATAAATGAATCATTGGTCATTGGAACAAGCGAATATGTCGGGTAATCGCGCATGATTACCGGAAATGTAATGCCTGTATAAGTGCTGCCGCCTAGTGCAGTTGTCGTGCCGTATTGCCCTATTACCGCGCCAATAGGCGAAGCAACCGTTGTCATGATTGTTCTATGCACCGGAATATTTACAGTGGCACTTGCGCCTCTCTGAACGTCTGCCGTTGCTATGTATGCGTACCTATCAATCTGGATAAAATCGCCTGTCTTTACAATGTATAAAGACGCAGATATAGATGGCAATGATCCCAATACAATGGTTTTGTTTGCGGTTCCTGTTTCAATTGTGCAAGCATTAACTTGAATGCTTGTCATATCGCCGCGATATGCAATGTAATTAAGCCAGCCGGTAGAGCCAAAGTTTAGATATTGCTCACCTTGTCTATCCACTTCACGCAGCGCAGATAGCACTGCGCGATTCTGCGAATAAAGCAAATAATTCATCGGCCTTAATTCAAACTCAAATGGTTGCACCGTCAAAATTTCCGATGTGCTAAGTCGCATATTCCGCGACAACATTTGTCCGACAAATTTATGATCGTTAATGCCAACCGATTCAGCCACCGAAAGAATAGTTTGCAATGACATAATTTATCTCGATATTGGAACACTACGATTTGCGCTTTGATACGCAGCCCAAATTGTATTTTTATTTGATGCAAGAAACTGCGTTGCCGATTGCGTATCAATTGCACTCATGCTGGCAATGTATGTGCCGTTATTTGTAAAGCCGCCTTTGTTCATATTAGCCGCAGCTTGTTGCCATGATCCGTTTGGAATGACAGTGCCGGGCATATTTGGCACAAATAATTCTGCGCCATTCTCACCAACAATAGTAGGCGCATCAATATAACCGCCGCTTGCTCTTTTTTGAAATGCGACCACAGCATTTGCAGATGTTGTTGCTGGCGCTGCCGGACTAAAAAATCCAACCATTGATTGAAACAACATAGATGCTTGCGCTTGCATTTCCATGCGGATTAAATCTCTAATAATTCCTAATGCAAAATCCTCAAATTTAAATTTGCCCGTTTCAACAAAATTGCTAATAGCAGCATCCATACTACTCATGACAGATTGAAATGCCGCCGCGCCACGATTAAATGCGTTTTCAGCATTTTCTCTAAATTGACGCGCAGCATATTCCCATCCTTCGACAAAACTTCTTTGCCGTTCTATTTCCTTTTCTAAATTTTGTTGACGCGCATTATTTATTTGATTGATTGCATCTAATTCTGTATCTCTTATTTGCTCAATTGATTTAATTCTTTGTTCATATTGTTCACGCGCACGTTGACCGCCGCCTTGCCGCTGCATTTCATATTCAGCCTCTTTCATTTGATCGTTATATTTTTTCTCTGCTTCTGCTAATCGCAATACATTTTCCAATGCAAGATTGGATAAATTATATTGATTAGTAGACATTAAATAACGATTGCTTTCTAATTCCAATCGTTCTTTTTCAACTTTTAAATTTGCTTGAATGTTTGCAATTTCACGCCCTTTTTGTTGAGCAATATCTAAAGCAAACATTTTGTCTTCTAAATCAAACTGTTCTTTTGTCGCAGTTTTTCTTTCTTTTTGAAGTTTAACAATAGCGTCAATTGCCAACAATTCTTCAAGCAATGCAGCAGTAGTATTTGTAGTTTGTAATTCAATATCTTCCGCTGTTTTTGCAGACAATTCAAATTGCTTATTTATTTCTTTTATTTTTTCCGATCTATCAAACTCAATTTTTTTAATTTGCTGTGCAGCATCAATATCAATTTTTTTCAGTGCGTACCCAGCAGAACCGAGTTCAAATCTTTCACGCTCAAGAGAAATTAATTGAATTTCATTTTGTGTTTGCAATTTTAATGCAAGTTCTTTTGACATCATCTCGTCTTTAATAGCACGAATTGTTATTTTATGTTGTCTTTCTTGTTGCTGCGCTAATATTGTTGACCTTGCTTCTTGTATTGCAATGATTCTATTTTTTTCTTGCTGATATTGTTGATCTGCCAATTGCATATTTTTTTGACGCACTGCTGCATCTTCTGCTGATTTTGCAGACAAATCATATGCTCTCTCAATATCAATTAAAGTATTTGAATATTGAGCACCTGCTTTTGCTAATTGATTTGATGCTTCAATTTCTAATTTACGCAGTTCATATGCGTTTTCACCAATCTCAAATTTTTTTTGTTCTAAAGAAAGCAAATCATATGTTGCTTGATATTCTGCATTATTAGTGTTGTTTTGTTTTTCATATTCAATATCAAGATTTTGCATCGTAATTTGATGCTGATGCGCTAATGCTTTTTGACGCAAAGAATCTTCATTATTAAATTGTTTAATTCTTGCATCAATTGCTGCTTTTTCTTTTGCATTAATTAAATCAATTTGCGCTTTTTCTTTGTTACGCTCTTTTGCGGCATCATTGCGAATTTGTGCAAGATCACTTGCCAAATTTAATCGCATTTTTTCTTGCGCTATTGCAGCCTCACCTAGCGTAATTCCTTTGGCATCAATAGCAAACATTTTGTCGGCAATGTCTGCTTTTTCTTTTATTAGTTTAATTTCAAGTTCTAATGCTCTACGTGTTTCTTGTTTGCGCTTTTCTTCCTCTGCCGCAGCTTTTGCATCAGACTGCCCTTTTTTTGAAAGGTTTTTGTAATCGCCAGCAATAGGAATTTTTGCAATTGATTTTGCAGCATTTGGACGAGTAGCATCATAGTATTGGCCTACGATTGCTTCGCCCGGCATACCGCCAAATGCCGCGCCAAAATCAATTTCAGCACCGCCACCTTTTTTCAAACGCTCATATTCTTGCCGTATATCACTAATATGATTTACCAGTACAGCAAAAGGCATAACCATTTTTTGAATTACATTTAAAAGTTCTTTAAATGTCGCTTCTATATTGCCCCATGCTTTTGCGTTTTCTTGTATTGCAGCCAACAATGTTGGATCGCCTAATTCTTTGTAATTGTCTACAAAGTCTTTCCAATTGGTTCCTTTAACCGCTTTGCCAAGCAATTCCGTTTGCAATGCAGTTCTTTGTGTTGCGTTTTCTACTGTCGAAAGTTCTTGGGCAACTCTTTTAAATAATTCAGGCAATGCAAGATTTTCAACATCTTGCCCACTAATACCAAGTTTTGAAAATGATTCTCGCAGTTCATCACTGCCATCAATTGCATTTTGCTGTGCAATTGCTAATTTTTGTAATGCGCCGCCAGCGTTTTCTGCATCTCCACCAGATGCAACAAATGCAGCTTGCATTGCCATCAATGACGCTGTTGTAGTATCGAATGCTTTGGCAGTGTCTTCAATTTGATCAGCATATTGAAATGCTTTTCCAACAGCCAATGCAGCAGCAGCAACACCAGCAAGACCTGTTGCCGCTGTTGTCATAAACTCATCTTGCGCTTTTTGTGCATTACGCAACGCGCGCTTTTGATTTATTTCAAATTCGCGCGTTTTCTTTGTAGCATCATCAATGCCAGAAATAAATTCTTTGTTATCTAAACCAAGAATGACACCAAGCCGCGCAATTAATGACATGATTTACCCTTTACTTTGCTTTGCTTTGTTTTGCTTTATATTTTGTAATTTGATTTTGTATTTCAATTTTTAATTTTTCTGCAACCGCATCTTGATTTTTTTCAAGTGCTGGCCTTAAATATGGCCTTGGAGCCATTCTTGCCGAACCAAATTCACGTTGCAATGCTAATTGACCACGCTTTGACAAGCCTTTAGGCATAGCCATTGTTTTATTATGATTCTTTGTGCCGTATTCAACAAACATGGCGCGACCATCAGAAATATCTTTTCCTTCCAATATTGCGCTTACTTGAGCAATAACCAAATCGGTTGGTTTAACATACATTGACCTTTGATCTTTTGGTTTAGCCAATCTTGCATCAACGCGCAAAGTTCTTTGCAATTGACCTGTATCATAACCATGCCCCGGTTTTAAATTAGCTTTAGCCGCATTTAATACAATAGTCATTGCTGTTTTTGCAGCAGGAATTAATACGTTTTTATCCGCGCTTTCAACGCCATAATCTTTGCTTATTTGTTCAAGCAAATACGCCAATTCCTGAGCACCGTAAACAGAACTAAAACTTTGCTTTGGTCCAGCCATTTTAAAACCTTCCTTCCGAACCGGGCATCATCTGCATGAATAACAATAACCGCTTGTTTGCTTCCTCTGCTTTTTGTTGCTCAGTCAATGGTCTGTAAATGTATTCATAAGACAACCCAAGAATTTCATTTAATGTATACGCTTTGGAATTGCCGCCACGAATGTAATTAAAAACACCAGTGGTAAGCAATCCCAATGTATTCAAAATTACTTTGTTGCCTATAAAACCATCATTAATCGCAATCATTACAACATTAAAATCATCCTCGCTCATTGCATCTGGATTTGCACCATGCGCTAACAGGTATGCTCTAGTCTGCAAACGCAATGAGCTTGTTAGTTTTTTTTCGTTTCCTCATAACTAGGCGAAATTACTTCTGCAATTTTTTTCATTAATTCCAATTGCACAGGAAACGGAAACTCACTATTAATTTCTTCGTAAGTTAATTCATCCATGTTTGCGCCTTCCATTTCAGGCACAAGCAATTTAACCATTTCTAAAACGCGCTGTTCTGTTTGAGCAGTAATTTTTGCCAAATCTTTTACTGATCGACCATCAACAATAATGTCATCATCCAGATAAACAATTGATTCACTTTCCAATGAATCTTTTTTTTCTAGCAACGGTTTCATTAATTCTTCAATTTTTTTTGAAGCATCAACTTCAGAAACGCGCTTATTTATAACTTCCATTTCTGATGCTAGTGGAACGCGAACCTTAAAGTTTTGACCGCCCAAAACAAATGATCGAGTTCTTAAAATTTGTTGATTAACTTTTAGAATTTCTGACAGTTTCATATCTTATCCTTTCTTAATAATGCCGTTGTATATTTCATTGTTCAATTCATTGACATATTGAACAATCTCTTGTGGTGTCATTTTATCAGCATGATTCGCTGCAATAGCATGAACCAGCGAAATGCCTGTCAGTTTTTGTTGCGGAAAGCCGAACCAGCTTTTAGGTGCAAGCAGCGATTGCTCAAGCAAATACCCAAGCAAATCGCCGTTGTTGTTGATTTGTGTTGTCATATATTCTCATGTAAAAAAGCCCCCGAAGGGGCAATTGTTTTAATTGTTTGACCAGCCGTATTGACCGCCGCGAGGATGCACAGTGAATACGCATTTGGCTTCTGCGCCGGGTGCTGGATCAATTTGGAATTGAGATACCCGACCATTAAATGCATAAGCAATTGTGTTTGAACCATCCACCGCAGCAATAACAAATGTGCGATCTACAATGCCGCTATATGCATCTGAACGAATCTGAAGCAGCGCAGCATCAGATGGGTTCCATGCGGCAGTAATCGATAGCGAAGTTGGAGCAGATTGCACCGGAATCTTGTCCGATTGACGCGCACCGGCAACCGAAAAGTTTGCCACTGCATCATCCTGCCCAAAAGCAGGAATTGCCTCAACGGGAACCGCAACGCCATTTGCGCCAGTGCCGTTTGCGGCAGTGCCGACAATCGCCGCCACTTGTGCAGTCCATACCGACAGGTTAGCGGTTGACAATGGTGTTGGTGTTGCAGCCGACTGCATCCATAGTGATGCGCTAAAGCCGGGCAATACTTTGCTTGGAATAGCCATGATTTTTTTCCCTATTAGACGTTATTAGACCAGCCGTATTGACCGCCGCGAGGATGAATCGTAAACATACATTTTGCTTCAGCACCGGGCGCAGGATCAATCTGGAATTGACTGACGCGACCGTTGAATGCGTAATAAACAATGTTTGAGCCATCAACAGCAGCAATGACAAATGTGCGATCCACAATACCGCTTTCGGAATCACCGCGCATCAGCAGCAGGTTAGTATCCGCTGGATTCCATGCCGCTGTAATTGATAGCGAAGTGGGCGCAGATTGCACTGGAATTTTGTCAGACTGTCTTGCGCCAGCAACGGAAAAGTTTGCTACCGCATCATCTTGACCGAATGCTGGAATTGCCTCAACCGGCAGCAGGTTGCCTGATACAGCAATCGGCGCAACGCTTGCCACAAGCGACAATTGCGCGACCGTCAATGGTGTTGGCGTTGCAGTTGGTTGGCAATATAGCGAAGCCGAAAAACCCGGCAATACTTTATTTGGAAGTGCCATTTTTAATTCCTCAAAAAAGTTAAAAAGTTATTTTATGTCGGAATATCCATTGTGCAATCCAGATAAATAGAATGTAAGCCGATGTCATTTTCAAACGTATTGTATAGAAAATCAACATCAATTTTGCTTACATAAAATCCACTTATCCCACCAAACTGCCCACTGTATCCATGCAATGCCTGTATTATCGTGTTTGCTATGCTGAACGCATCTTGCAATGTGCCAGCATATATATTGGTCTGGAATATTGGTCTATCTATTCCTTTGACCGATTGCGTTGTGCCTGTATAAACTGGTTGATGCACATTACGCAAATTCCATGTTACAAATTTTTGTTGCGAAGCAAAGTTTCTGTTGAATGATGCATACACAGGAACCGGCGAAACTGTCGATGTAAGTTGCGCTTGTATTGCTAATGCGTAATTACTGACATTATTTTGACCAGCCATTGTTTAAACCTGTGTCGATGGATCATTGTGGTAACACAAAAACGTCACTTTCATTCGATCATTTGATTCCATTGCACTATCAATTCGCCAATCATGACCGCGCCATACAATAGAATATAAATTCTGGTTATCGTACATATCTCGCGTATATGGTGTGAAATTAAAAGTTAAATTAATAACACCAGCATAAACTCGATATTTGTCTGTAATGCGTAAATCGTTTTTTACTTCTTTAACTTCTGCTTTGCTCTGAAACTTTAAAGTCTTTGTTGTTACCGTATCGCCATATGCTGAAGTAGTAAACCCCAGGGTATAGACTTGTGCTTCCTCATATCTTGCGACCATTACATCACCAGCGGTTTATATGGGCGCAAAAGTGTATCTACGCCCATTGGTATCTGTGCAGTCTGTCCAACAGTAGAACCGACTGCCGAACGATTATTGTACAAATGGGTAAACCAAAGCAAACCAGCTTGTTTAATAACTGGATAAGTTGCAAATGGCGAAGCCGCAAGCGTATACGTCACAATAACAGGTGATGTCATTTGCGGATTAATGCTTGTCGGCAAATCAGAACAAATTACTTTGCGCCCTGTTGGATCGTAATAATAAGCAGATGGTGATACCGTTGTCAGCACCGTTGGCGTTTCATCGTTGTAATACTGAACGCTATTAATCGTCACGCCGCCCTGTGATGTTTCAGGCAAGTCTAGCGACAATGGCGAACCATACAAAGCCGAAACACCGTAATACGATTTGTATTGCACCGACACAATTGGCGCACCAAGATAATCCTCGATTGCCATGCGAATTGCTAGTTCAAGCGAAGTTAAATAGGTATCCTGACTTGTATCAGAATACAAATTTAGCTGTTCACGAATTTCGGAAAGCGTCAACCAGCCCGTTGAAACATTACGATTTGTCTGTTCAAACCAATCGTAATTAAATGGGTTGCGCGTTGGCGCAAGTTGAACGAATCCTAGTCCTGTCTCTTGAACTGGCATGATTAAGTCGCAATCAAACGAACACCGGCAAATGGATCACGCACAGTAGATACCATGCGCTTTTCAGCAAACATCGTTATAAAGCCGGGCGCAGTCTGTTCCATTGCTTGAACAGTCATTTCCTCAACATCGGCAATGGTCAAGAATTTTGCCCAATCAGCAAGGTAAATAGAAATATCGCCTGTTGCTTCCCAAGCATCAAGATATGGATTCGGGATCACAGGCCAACCAAATACGTTGACAACAGCACCACCGTTGTTCGTGCCGGTTTCCATAAAGTATGGAACATTGCCAGCCGATACCGCTTTAGTTAAAACATCGATTGCCGATGGATGCATCATCCATGCGGTTGTTGGCGAATTCCAATATTGACCGGGCAGCGCAAGACGCATTTCCGACAATGTAGATTTGCTTAGACCGGCAACCGTTGCGCCGACTGTGGCAATAGTATGCAGACCATTGGTAATTGCTGTGCCGCTTGATCCAAAAGCCGATACCGCACCAGCCGCGCCGGGGTAACTATTTAGGCCACGCAGACCATAAATGCCGCCTGTGCTGGTTGTGGTGCTTCCTGCTTGATCGTTATTAAGACCCATTGACGCGCCTTCCAACTGCGCGAATTCCATCATCAAATCTTCAATAAGTTCATTATTCAGGCCATTTACGTCTGACAATACCGCTGTACGGATTGGCATCTGTGCGGTAATCACTCGCGTTGGCAATTGCCAAATGCTTGTGTTTATGTTTGGCGAACCGCTATTAGGAGTAAAAGTATAACCCCAAGGGTTTGTAGAATTAGCAGCATTACCTGTCTTTGCGACAAATTGAACATCAGACATATTTGCGGTTTTGATTTGCCGCGCACCAAGTCGATAAGGATTGGCATATCGAAATGCTGCAAATACATCATCAAAGAAAGTTTGACCACCAACGCCTGAACCGCTGCCGGTGAGCGCAGATGCCTCGCGCAAATCAATGGTGATCTTATCGCCTGTTTCGAGCGTCTGTTTAATACCGGAGAGGATTTTTTCGTTGGCTTTCATTTTGTCCATTCCTAAATTCAGCAAAAAACCCCGGCAGCCAAAGCCACCGGGGAAGCCGCATCATTAAGTTGATGTGCCGGTAGAACGATAGCGCACACCAGCAAACGGATTGACAACCGAAGTTGCAAGACGTTTCTCACCAAAGAAAGTGATGAAGCCGGGGAGAGTCTGATCATAACGGCGCAGAACCATCGACAGACGATCAACAGTGGTATGGAAGCGAGTCCAATCAGCAAAATACATTGGATACAGGCTATTAGTACCAGCCGATCCAGTTGTCAATTGTGATGGTGTGTCGCAATACTTGTTGACGATCACATCAAAGCCCAACAGCGTACCGACAATGCCATCCTCACGGGCAAGGCCATCGATGTAAACCGGGCGTTTCTGATCATCGACCAGACCGCGAATCTGCTGAAGCAGAACCGGATTAATCATAAACTTGGCATCGGGTGTCCAGTATTCCTGTGGCAGCGAATAAATCAGATTCACCACATCCTTGTAGCTGATATTACCCGCGCCGACCGTGTTGCCGTTGGTGGTGAGTTGGTCATAAGTAGCGAGCGAATGCAGACCAGAAGTGCTACCAGTACCGCTATTGCCAAAAGCGGCAGTAGTGACAGAACCGCCAGCATAAGTCGCAGCAGCACCAGCATACTGATCCAGACCGCGCAGACCGTTTGTGCCGCCATAAGGATTAGTTCCAGATTGAGCAGCTTGGTCATTGTTCTGCACCATTGAAAGAGCCTCTTGCTGCGAGAATTCCAGCAGCATATCGGAAACAACATTTGCTTCCAGACCATCGATGTCATCCAGAGCCGCTGTACGAATCGGGAATTGTACGTTGATGTCTTGCAGAACCAATTGCCAGATATTGGTGTCTTCAGTAGTAGCAGCACCGTTGTTCTGAATGGTATATCCCCATGCAGCGCCAGCATTGCCTTGCTTCGCTCTAAATTGATATGAAGAACCATCAGTTGCTACTTGACGCGAAATTTGACGCATTGGATTTGCAAGACGCAGCGGTGCAAATACTGGATCATAAGCGGTGCGACCACCCTGATTGTTACCGCCACCTGTCAGCGCCGATGCTTCTTTCATGTATGCATCGTATTGGGCAGCATCTTCAAACAATTTCAGTTCTTTTTCCAGACGGGAATTGGATTTGTAGAACTGCGACAGTGCTTCCTTCACACGGCGATTAACGTCAACCTGAACGCCTTTATTTGGGCGAACAATCTCAGGCGCACGAATCTGCGCGACCTTTGCTTCCAGCGCAGAAACCTTTTCGGCAAATTCTGCTTTGGCAGTTTCAACAGCAGTGGAAACCTCAGCAACTTTTTCAGTGACAATTGCTTCGGTTTTTTCTTGCAGATTCGATTCAATGGAATCGAGTTTTTCAATGATTTTATCCATGATAGTCCTTAGTTATTTGAAACGGGATTCAAGAGCCTTCAGCAATTCACGTTGCTCAAGTGCTGCAAGAATTTCATCAGCCGCACCCGATGTTGCCTCGCGCGTATCGGAGTTCGGTTCGGCAGTTTCGGGTTTCGCATCTCGCTTGCCCATTGCCTTGCCAAATACGGATGCGGCTTTTGTCGCATCCTTTTTTGAAAAGCCCACTTCACGCAGTGCTTTTTCAAATACTTTCAAATCAGCAGAACCATCTTCGCGGAAAAATTCCAGCTTGCTGATATTTGCCATCGGATTGTTTGGTTGCATTACGATTGACACTTCAGCCAACCCGCCTTTAGTAATGCTGAAATAACCTTCCTCATCCATTGAATCGACAGGATTGCCCATCTCATCAACCATCTGATATTCATCTGCATATGCACCAACAGAAACACCGCCAACCATCATGGGCGATTCTTTCATGATCGTATACAGATCACGCCCGGTTGTGGTGTTGGTATAAATCATTCCGCGACCGATCATGCCTTCATCGGTGAATTCAAATTCATCCCATTGACCGACAGGCATTGATTGATCGTTATGTTGGAAATACATCGGAAGTGGCCTACCAGCAGCGGCAAATTCTTTTGCCCATGCTTGAAATGGTGCAGCCTGATAATTGAATCTGCGACCGTCTGCGCCTTCACGCGCACCCCAAGTGGTGAGCATCGCTTCAATCTTGCCGCACATTTCATCGGCAGATTCATCGGCAGAGCGACCCAATGCAACTTTAGATTCGAAAAAAAACGTCACGTTTTTAGTCATGAAATATCACCTTTTTCTGTTGCATTCCATTGGTTTGCAATGGTTTAACTTTGCGCTTATCGGCATTTTGTTTTGTTTTGTCTGCGACCTGCTGTTGCCTTTGTCGCTTGCGATTTAGACTAGGCTTTTCCATTTTGCCCCGTCTTGCCGACTGAGCTTGTGTTGCCGCCGCCGCCTGTATCTTGTGGTGATGAACCTGCAATCGGTTCTTGTTTGCCGCCTTTATTAACTAGCGTTTTGGCAATCGTATCATCAATTTCTGAAAGACCCAAATATTTTCTTGCCTCATTTGGTGTCAAAATTCCAGCGTTGACACCAGCGACAGAATAATTCATCTGGTCAAGTGGTGCGCCCTTTAGGAAATTATCCGTCTGAAATTTAATGTATAAGTTTGGATAACTTTGTAGCAAACTTACTTTTAGCTTTTGCTCTACGTTAGTCAATAGCGGAGCCATTGTGCTTTTGTAGAATTCATCCAGCATTGTTTGCGTGTTATTGAATTTTGATTCGCCCACGCTGATCATTTGTGGCGGCACACCAAACACGCCACAGATTCGTTTCATGGTTTGTTCTTTCAGCGCAGCAAGATCGGCATCTTGAATCGAAAGCATATCCACCGGCATATACTTCATCCCATTATCTAACAACATCCCTTGACCGGGTTTAGATGGATCAGTCGGGCGCGATCCGGTTAGCTGTGACCAACCTTCCTTTAGCCGGGCAGCAATTTCTTTGTATTTAGAATCGGGAATAACCTGATCAGTGACAAACAATCCAGATGGTTTCGCGCCGTTCTGCATTACATAGTTTGCATATAGATCAATGTCCTGATCCAAACCAACCAACTCTGCAAGCAGCGTTCCCTTATTCCAGCCGCCCGAACCTTGCCAGCCCATTTCCATCATGTGCATAACTTGCCAATAATCTAATGGCGCGTCTTTGGAAAACCCGTAACTGGGAGTTGCAAGCCGGTACATCGGGTATCGAGTTTCGGTTAGCTGTGTGGTGATCAGCGTTGCATCCAGTATGTACATTTCCAATGGCGTTTGATCAGACTTGTTCTGATCCTTGCGCCAAAATACTGTGTAGCATTCGCCAGCCATATCCAGCC
>JACCDO011782064.1_pt1 | contig 12556 bp, 5 predicted proteins | sample 7446101 | NCBI WGS metagenome assembly JACCDO01 (sample SAMN15323440, study PRJNA562643) | freshwater metagenome | isolation source: river surface water | place: USA:Blue River Watershed | collected 2017-08-16 | reverse complement strand
CCTTCAGCATATATGGAGCCACACAAATATAATCTATTTTCTTGCTGTTTTTATTATTAACGAATTCAATCCAAGTCGCCGTTTTAGGAACGTATTTGAAGATAACTACCGAATCGAAGTCGACATTAAACGCGGTCGCTACTGGTCGTCGTAGGTGCACTAATGCAGGACGAGGACCACCATTAATGAGTACCTGCTTAGGTGGCCACGCACTAAATGTACTGAGATGATTCTCGTGAATTGGAACCAAATCAGACACGTTTTTGTTGGCACTAAATGCTGCGAGGTCGGTAGTGGTCAATATGGATGGAGAGGTCACATGTTGGACCCATATACAAAAAGAGTGATTAGGTAGTATGACGTCCTGATCAGGTGGTGCTATCTCCACGACAAGCTCCTGGTCAGTTGCTAAATGATGAAATTTCAATGGTTTTTTCACCCCGTCACTGGTTGTGCAATATGATTTACCAGGCAGCAATGTATCCGACCGCATTTCTCTAATTAGTACATGTCCAGCATCCACAGGTGGCAGTGGCAATGACTGGCAAAGCAACATGTCGTAGATACGCTGTTGCAACTCGCTTATGGTCCAATCTTGGTGAGCTTGTAGCTCCCCGATTGACACGAAGTGGCTTCGCTTGTAAGAGGTAATCTTAGTCATCGTTGCCTGTAACTCGTCTAGAGTCGTGATAGGTAATTGATGTGGTTCCGCCGTATTTGCACTGCTTGGACTCCAAAGCAACAATTTGAATTCAACTTGCCCTTTGATAGGCGGGGCGCCATCCTCTAGGAGCAGCACGGCGCCATTACTCAATGCACATTTGGCTACCGTTACTAGCTCCGTCTTTTTGAATCCATCAATATTTTCAACAACCAACTCACCAGCTTCCAAGAACTGGTTTGTTTTTCTTAATCGTTTCATTGTACTTATGGAAGAGGAAGCTGATGTCCAACCTTCGGTGTACTTCTCTGGATACAGCAATGTTGCTGCCCGGTCACGAATAGATTTCATCGTATCCTTCGTGCTCACCTGCATTTCTATCTCATGTCCTCTGATGCCCTTCTCGGCGCATTTCATCGTGCTCGTACTGTTACCAGCTACCGCAATAACACGAATGTATATCTCGCCAGTGTTGGTCGGCTTAGCACCGGTCTCTAGTGTGATGCTAGAGTTATGTTTCAAGCCCAGCGCGCTGAACGTTTTGTCTTCATCCACCACAATGTCCTCGCCTTTATTGAAACCCAGTCTAAATCGGTAATTCGCACTGACCTCTTCGTCACTCAGGGAAGTGGGTTGGAAGACGTATTGCTTCAGCTGTTTAATGGTCGCCTCGCTGTACACAGGGATAGATAAGGTAGAAGCGCCTATCGACTCCAGGGTCGGCTTTATATCGATGTCAATGTGAATGGTTAAACTATTATTTCGTTTCATGATTTCTGCGTCTGCTAAGCTACTTGAGTACACCCCACGCGCTTCAATGTCCTCAACGAACAGCTCATAACTGCTCAAGGAGGTAACCAACTGCTGCAGCTTACAGCTCACATCAGTCACTCCTTTGCCATTGCTTCCTGAGCCAGCCTTCTTACTTGGTGCGTTATGCAATCGTTGTTGGCCAGTGACATCATCGGTTATTTCGTGAATAACAATGTCCTTGCCATAGGCCTTCGTTTCTAACGCCACCCTTTGCCTGATGGTATGCATGAATTCTTCAACACTAGCTGTTTTCAACACGTAAATGTCGAAGACGAGAGACACGGCGACAGGTGGCAGTCGATACTGTTGAAAGAGCAACTCGCTATTCACCACTGGGTTCAGGTCGGTATCCGTTACATCCTTGCTAGACAATACCGAGATATTGAACTTCAATGGTGCAGCTATCGAGCCCACTGCGACCACGTCATGACCTTGCACACTTCTACCGTCCCACAGGAGTAATGTTTTACAATTCGCCACACCAGTAATGGATTCTACAGTGCCAGTGGTGGGAGCAGCATCAAGAATATGAAATCCAACGGCATCAACAGGGACTATCTCACTGACAACAACAGGGAACATGGCATTCTTTGAAACCGCTATATTCTCTAGTTGCTTGTGAAGCTCTTCTAAGGAAGACCGCGTGTCGACCGTGATTGTCTCTGGTGATCTATCAGGCAGCATTGTCAACAGAGGGGATATGAGTGGCTCGTACATCATGTCGGTCGCACAATATACAATCAATTGCACGGAGTGATTGGAGTCATCATAATCCCGCTTTAACTTTGCCAATTCGGCATTGCGCTGCTCCACGAGAGTCCTCCACAGAGAAGGAGACTCGGTGGGGACAGCTGGGCTTGTCACCTTCCTGTATACCAGCATGTACGCACTATCCTTGCCTTCGAAGGCGTTGGAAATGTCACTGACAGTCATGGGCTTCACCACACTATCATTGAACTCGTAGTAACAACCGATATACTTACTAACAATGTCGTGGAATAACCGAGTCCTCTTCTCCGGGACAGTGACCGAGTCCTGTTGCGATTTCTTATTCACTGGCGAGTGACTTATCTTCTTTTTGTTGTTGGTTCTAATCGGAGAATTGATCTTCTTGTTACGACGAGGCACCTCCTGCCAATGGTTGCTACTCTCATCCTTGGTGCTGTCCACCTGCGTGCTATCTTCTACGTTCAACTTGGATTGTAATTCACGAGCCAGCAGTTCATCATGTGCCGTATCGCTTACTGCGCCACCACCATTGGTGACTGCGGATGAGCTAGCACCAGCACCTTCCTTCTTCGAGTATACTGTCTCGAACCGAGGGGTTGGAAGTACTTCCGTGCTCTTATACAGATGGCATTTCAATATTATTTCGTTCGCCTTGAATGAAATCAGCTCTTCGTGGTGCTTCAAATACGTATTCAACGTACCATATTGCCCACGAAACGATTTATTCCACATTTCTCTTCCCAACGCGATGAATTGCGATCCCAATACCTGTACCTCTAATGCGTTATGGGTCATATCAGTGCCATGAAGCTGGAACATGTCCATGATACTAGACAGCGGGCTGTCTTTGCGGATATAAAGCACATCCTCGTAGAGGAAGCAGTCCGTTTTACATGTTTTGGAAGCAACTTGGTCAATATTCCAGGCCCCTTCACCAAGGTTATCACGTATATACGCAAAATAATGTCCCGAAAAAGCCGAGCCTCGATGCAGTATCACCGCATGCAGTTGGTACACATTTGACTTGCCGAGGCAAATGCGGGCCAGCATGGCTTCCATCCTCTCCGCGATATAGCGGGAGTCTTCTGGATTGAGCGAATCCAGTGTTACTTGGTCACCAGTACTACCATTATTGTCGGTGGAATACTTGGGCAAGATCTCCGCTACGATTCCATCTACCATCGCCACGACATCATGGATCCATAGCATGTTGTCATTCAATGTGTGTACATTCTCATCCGCCACGTCGTTGACATTGCCACCTTCAATAAAGTCATCCATATTTAGTAATAATGGGAATTCATGTTTGCTGAATAGCTTTTCTCGCTGCCAGTTAGTGGTGCGATCCATACGGAACCGCACACATGAAAACGTTAATAAATCTGGCAACTTCTTCAAAGATATTCCTCGATAAGCCGTTTGTTTACGTCCGCATACACTGCAGTCATAAGCACTATCATCCTTCAATACCTCTCGCTTGCAGTACTCATGCAATGACTTGACTAAATCCCCGCAGTTTAGTATTTGAATAATTAGGTCGTAGAAACTCTCTTCTCGCTCCGATACCGTCTTACAAACCGAGCAAACGGTCTGGTAGCACAACTTTCCTTGGTACAAATTTTGACATAATGTCTCACCTTTCGTACCTTTCAAGCTTTTCTCCATGGCATCAATCAGAAGCCGATTAAGCTCGTGCGCATCGTGTTGGTCGCGACCATTATAGTCCTGCCACTTGAAGCCTTTGGACGTCAGATCTTCGGTACTAATAGCTTTTTCGTTAGACATTTGCATTCGCGTAAATAATTTTTGTAATTCTAATGGAATATTCTTGATTTTCTTTTTCTTTTTGCCCCCCTTTTCCACTAAAATATAGAGTAAGCGAATAAGATGACATTATTTAGTAAGTGACTATATAGGTACCTAAACTAATAAGAAAACCATCATCTTGTTCATGCTGAAAATAATATTCTAATGCAGCATCAAAACTTGAATTTTTCGTCGCCAAAAGCGATTTTACTACCCCAGCCTCATTCAAACTCATCGATAGCAGTTGATTCAATAGATTTTCGTCAGGTTCTGTTCCTTGTGCGACCGTGGGCGGTGAATTGTCTGCTTGATTACCATTTTCATATCCCAGTTCGTATGGATCTAATTGGTACAACCCTTCCCTCAACTCGGGTGTCATATACAACACTTGCAACAACGAGTTTAAGTAGCAAGTTGCTCCTTGGTTCTATACGAGGAAAGTTACAACATGTGATTGCAAATTATAAATTTATTAAATTACCTTCAAGCCCATAAATCCGCAGGAAGCTCTTTCCTCCGGTGGCTTTGCCAGAACCTTCCTGGCTGCTGTCCCCGAACCTGTCGCAATTGCCTCAGGCAGCTGCTCGTCTTCCTCTACGAACAAATCGTTGAACATTTTCTATTTCTTTTCTATTTTTTAGCGCAAATATTTTTTTTTCGATTTTTCTTTTTGAAGAATTCGCATGGACATGGAGAAGAATCAATAGCGAATATAAAACGTAACCACCCTTTTTATCACTGACAAAGTATACAAACCACACTATTGCAATCTTTGTAAGCTTTCGCATTTATATCTTGCATTTTTTTTCTGACCACTCTAGACTTGTAAATTGTTGACCAAGGAGACACTTCATGTCTGAATATTGATTTGTTTGCAGTGTTTACAATTAAATTACACATAGATTTTGTGGAAAATATGTAACCTAAAATAATTGGCGATAATTCCAATATTTAGGGCCGTTTCGGGGGAGGTATTTTAGGGTACCAATATACAACGCACTAAGTGATGCATCAATTAGCGATTCTCCTACTCATCGCTGCGGCCGTATGCGTTGCATCTTGAATGTTCCGAATGGACGATGCCAAAGAGGTAATGCTGCAATATTGCATCCATATCACTACGACTTATGTAACTACCTATATTAGACTAAGCAATTATCTACTGCTATTGACTCCAAGATCGAGTTAAAACGATTTGAGGAGCAAGTCCACAACACAGTATTTTATAAAGATGCTGGGAAATTACAACATCGTTTGTATAAAAATTCACTACTAAAAAGTAATAACTTTGTTAAACATGGTGGCACTACGTACGATTCCGAAGGTACATTCATTATTCATGATTCACTTTCAAAGTCTATGTTGTAATGTGGACACTTACTTACTTTTTCGATAAAGGCAATCCAATTATCACTACTAAAACAGTCTTAGTTGATTCTGAATATCCCTCACAATTTTTTGTAATTTACGTCTCTTATCCTTGGGCTCAATCGTGCAATAATACCGATATCGATGAATACACCGTATTTCCATACGACACTTGCCTATTTACTTATTCATACAACCATGCAACAAAAGAGGCAACAAGTGAAGGCAGTTTTAAGTACAGCATTGAAGGCAATAACACTGAAGACTTCAACAAAAATTTTTCAATCGTTACAGCGATTATGAATGCAATACTCTCCACAGTTTCACCTTCATATATGTTAATAATACATGTGGTTTCAAGGGATGTGGCGATACGTATTCTTATGCTGACAATTTGGGTTACAGCAAAATCGTTTCATCATTTCCCGAGGAGTTAGATACTCCTGGATACATGGAAATTGCGTTTCAATCGGAGTGTGATACTTATCCTTATGAGGGCTTTTGGCGATCGTTAAATAGCACAAATAGTGTGGGCATCACTGAATACGATACTTGCATGAAGGGTAAATATGTTACGTGTAATGATGGCGTAGTCTCATTGGAGATATATGGAAGTAATGATTGCAGTGGCGACGTACAAGACACGGTAGAAGCAAACATTCCAACCGAGTGTTATTTAACTCGTGACGACGACGAAACTACAGGAAGTGATGACTATCGTTCTGATCAAAAGTACGAAACAGGGTATTGCACAGCAGGTGCTGACGGGTATACGTTTACACCAATTGACAACGACAATGACTCTAAAAAGAAGAAATCTTTATTTTGCTTCGCTGGTAGTGAAATGGTGACTTACGAATCAGGCCTATCCAAACCGATCGCTGACGTCGTTGTCGGTGATCGTGTCCTAGCCGCCAATGCCCAAGGCGCATTCATTTTCTCGGATGTCATTGCAGTTCCTCATGCCAAGAACAATGAACGTGTTATATTCAATGAAATCATACTTGCAAATGGTGCTGATATCCATATGACTGGCGAGCACTTGCTTCCTGTTGCTTCATCATGTGGTAAAGATGCAGTATTCACCGTAACCGCTGCCAAGAATGTCGCTACTGACTCATGCATCATGACAGTTGATGGTCCAAGTGCAGTGGTATCTAATCGCGAAGTCGTGGGTACTGGTGTATTCACAATTGTCACGAAGGAAGAGTTTGTTGTCGTCAATGGCTGCATCTCATGTGATTGGTAACACTTTCTACAATGTGTACCGTGTATTGTACAACTATGTTCCTGGCTTGTTCAAATCAAGTTTATTCCAGTCATTTCACTCCACATTCACCGCTGTTGCCACGAATACATGGTAACAATAAAGTTCTGTTCATTAATTTCATATCAACTCTGATGATTTGGTACAAATCGGTTATTTTATATGTGATTTCACGGTAAACTAATAGTAAACAGATCACTTACTCATTGCCACACTTCATCACTTGTATTGAATCTAGAAAGTCCTCAAATCCCTATTACGATTTTTACACCGGTACCAGATAAAAATTGAAATACCAATAATAATCATTTACCATATATATGATTCATTGAATTTAACCGAGAAAATCCCAGTTGATTACCGACTTGAATTTGAGTGAGTGAGTCATTATGTCATCAAGCGAATCGCCAATAAACAATTCTAAATCCGGCGAATCGTCACTAGAATCAACGATACGCGGATGCTGTGTACCAATTGTTGGTGAAGATATATTTAATGTTTGGAGACGAAATTGGTTTGAATTTGTGCGCATATTATCATTTATCATATATTTCGCCATCGGAATAGCGTATTACAAGTCCAAAGAAGGTTGGTCCACTACAGAAGCCACCTATTTTATCACCGCTTCGATAGCTACAGTTGGCTATGGTCAATTACATCCAACAGATGACGATTCAAGACTATTTACTATTTTTTGGATATTTCTGGGGCTTATTTTATTCGCATTTTCTACTTCGGCGTACACGGATCAGTACGTCCTTCCTTTACAGGATCACGTAACTAATCAAATAAATATAGGAAATTATAGTAAATCGACCAAGAATCTTTTGTTTTCCATATTTGTCATGGTATGTTCCATCTTCATGGGCACTGTCTTCTACGCAGTTAACGAGGATTGGTCTTCCACCACCGCGTTTTATTGGGTATTTCAGACCGTTTGCACTGTTGGATACGGTGATATATATGTCAAACACGACTCCACAAGAGCATTTGGAATATTTTACATCTTCATGAATTATTTTATAGTGGCATTAATAATCAAAAATGTGCGTGCAAGCTATGTAGAAGCAGAGTTATTACAAAAAAATGATGATAAGATAAAATTATTGCATTTAACAAATAGTAGTTTGTGAAACAATTAATACAATATATAACTATATGTAGAAAGGTGTTGTGGGTCATATATTTTTCAATTTTTTGTATTCCAATTCATTCTGCAACCATATTTTACTTGCTTTAACAAAATCAATAAGACTGCTCCATCCTTGCAAAATTGCGTCTTCTTCACATTCAATAAATATTTTATTAGCTTTGTTTGCTTTGTCCAATAACCCATAATTCACCGCCTGATACACCCGAGCCCTGATCACTATCGATGTGCTTCCTATTGCATGTCCAATGAACTCTTGTCTCATCGCTATCTTCAATGCAACTTTCGGTTTATCGCATAAATGATTTGCACCACCGAGTGTAGAGAGACAAGCTAATTGGTACGAGATGAACCTAGCGATACGGATGACACTGTTAAGTCGCCTGGCGTATACCATGTAGTTTTCTAAATTTAATTGATCATTTTGACTGTTTCTACTAAAGTCATAAGGGATTAATTCCTGATCATTCTCCTCCTGCAACGTAAGTGCATCATCCGCTTTGCCCAAGTCTGCTGTCGACATTAAAGCACCCGCCTCCACACAAATTGTCTCTTTCTTTCGTCTAGAGCACTATCAATTTTGGCACCTACTACTAGGTACTAGGTATTCCGTATTTGGTATTGACAGGGCCGATATTTTTGCACCGGTCCAATATATTTTGTCGGGTTAATTTTTGCTTTTGGTGGAATCTATACAGGAATTGGCCCAACGTGTATTCAGCGACTAAAACTAGTATCAAACATAGTAGTAAACACCAACATTTTAAAATGGAAAACGAATCCGGTACCGGTACAATATTTCTGTTCGGAATTTTGGTAAATTTTTTTAACATCATCAGACTCAGTTCAGTGAGTTAGTTTAATTGTGAATAAGCGATTGAGTGAGTGAGTGAGTAGCGTGTGATGAACATGCAGGCGGCATCGCCGTCCACGAACAAGCGGAATAACAGCCCGTACAAAGTCGCGGTTTGCATTCACGAAGCAGAAAATCTTATGTCATTACCCGATACTGGAACATGTGATCCTTATATTATTGCTATGATAGATGATAAAATTGTTGGGCAATCGTCAACTGTATCACGGAATCACAGCAACCCATCTTGGGAGGAGTACTTCGAGACTCCATTATTGCACTGCAATAGTAAACTATACTTGAATGTATTGCATAATAGATCTAACGAGGGAATGTCAAGGGACTACGATTACATCCTTGGTGTCATTGCCATTGATCTCTCTACAGTCGCACTAAATTCAACGCGGCGATACAAGTATCCGCTGGAAAAAACATTGGCCTCAAATATCTCGAATACATCAAAATCAAAAGGTGCATTAACATTCAGTATGAGGATAAGCAAAAATGATAATATTATCCGGGTAGTATCTATGCTGGATTTTAACGACTTGGTTAGGCAGTTTGACGAATTCAATAGAACCAAGTTTGGGTTCAGCATTGAAAGTATATTAAATACAATTGATGCCACTGATGCTGTGCGGCATGCTGTGAGACAGTCGTCATTAGTAACAGACTATACTCTATTTAACTATAACTTTATAAAGGATGTTTTGTACGATTCGTATGCTATAACATCGGTGAGAAACCTGAATAAAGGGGCAGCAGTACGACCGGCAGTGATGGATAAAGATCAAAACAATGATAAAATTCAACTTATCCATCGACCATTAGTGACTTCCACGTACATCAATCTAGAGAAGAACACATACCAGTACTGCTTCTATGGCCCAATCGCCGAGCCTTGCATCCAGTTGGTGTTGCTGAGTCAGTCGCCAATATTGTATTTTCCTAATAAATACATACTGTGGACCTGGGTGAGATGGATCCGATTGGCATATGATTTCTGGAACAACAATATATTGTATCAAGACTTGCCCAATTGGGCGAAAGCCGAGTCTATCACACACGTCATACGGATCCTCCATGGCAGCACTTTGATGACTGGAAGATGCACCATTTCATTAAACAAAAATTATGAAATTTGGTGTGAAAGCATTGATAGTAAGAATTTATTGACTATAGATGCCACGTCACTCAGTGGAATGATCATATCTGTTGACTCGGTACTACCCACCAATTACCTGTTGCACATGGAGGTCGACTCGGCACGCATCACGGCGAATTATCGAGAAAGAACACGGTCGACATCTGCGGGGAACGATGATGACGTCACCTACGACAATGTGTATAACAGCAATACTACCAGTGACAACAGGCAATCAAAAGTCTTTGGGTCGGGGGTAACTCACTCGAAATACTCCAAACGGGATAATTTGAGTACGTACGTGGTTGTGAAGTGCGGTGCTTTATATCATAAATGCACCAGTATATCAGGCATGATCACTCAATCAACGAGTATAGATTGGAAAGAGTCGGTGTACATAGGCATCAATAGCACGGATGATATCAGTTGTAAGTATGTAGAATTTTATTTGTATCACGGCGGAGCTGGACAAGAGAAGCTAGTGGCGCAAGAACGGATCCCTCTGGCGCAGCTAATTCTTCTTGAACAGCAACATAATTTTGTGGTCACTAATAAGCGATTGAATGGTGAGATAGATGGTTACATCGAGGAGTTGGAACCCCGAATATTGCTGGCAGATTCGCTCGTCGACAACTTGCAGGAGCTAGATGTGCCCCTGAATTCATCGTTTGGAGTGCAGGTTGTCCTCGTCAGTGGAACCGGATTACCGCCTAAATATGGTGCACCCAACGGTAAATTTCACATCAAATGCCGTTATGTTAAATGGAACGGCGCCGACCGAGGAATCGACTATGGCAAAGAGCTCAAGTCTCCCGAGTACAAAGCTTGCTACTCCCCTAGCTTTGACGATTATTCCTTCATTTTATACGCCAAAGAAGGCATTGACTGGGCTCGTTTCGTTCGCCTTGAACTATACTATGCCAATACCGGCAACATCACAAGCAAGGAGGAGTTCGTGGGGGCAGTTTTTATCCCATTAGATCATTTTGGTGATAACTACGTGGAAGAAATGTACTACATCACGAACGACAAGGAGGTCGCCGGCAATATCACGCAACGGGTTCAGGCGAACACCAATAATTGCGGCTCATTGAAGGTGAAGATCAGGTGTGTAACGGACTATGTAGACAGTAACATATCGCTTCATTTGCGTTCCGTTCTGGTTGATTCGGATCAATACGCCACGATGTACCCCGCCGATTGCATCTTGGCGGGATGCCTAGAGAAAGACGGGAATAATGTGGAATCGTGTAGCTTGAGTCCTGCTTACGATAATTTAATGATGGTGTTTCCATCTAATAAAAATGTTTTTGATAATTTGATAACGGATAATGAGTTGCAAGCGCAGTCCTCGGATAGAAACTCGTTTAGTACGACCACGTCATCTAACTCCTTGGATCATTTGCCACTAACCAATACGTACACCAATAGCCCTGTCGGGAAAGCAGCTCAGCAGTATCAACAGGAGGAGTACGACGAGCAGGTGTATGATGAGGATAGTGGTGTCCTCGATAGCTTGGACAATTGCATGGAGATCCATGTATACGAGAATGAGCGTAAGCTACCACATCCGCCATTTGAATGGAGTGCGAATGCATTGACTGCCGCGGATCGCCCGCATTATTCGGACGAGACTGGGCAACAAGAATCATATTTCACACCAATGGACACCGATTTGCCTGCACCGGAAGGCTACGAGTGGGCAACGCCGGATTGGGTGCTCGATGATCAATACACTAGAACTGACGATGATGGATGGGTTTACGGCACCGACTTCTCAACGTTAATGGCGAATACTAGAAAAGGACTGCCTTGTAACGTAGCAACTGGACGTGTTGTGGTGCGTCGAAGGAAATGGATACGATTTGTTCGGGCTATTGATGAGTATATAGAAGAGCACGACAGTGTCACCTCCCCGTCGGTCCCTAACGTCAGTATGACTATCGAAGCATCGACAGATATTCATAACCAACAAGTGAAGCAGTTACACGACGAGTTTGAGCAGTTGGCGATTGAAGTCGAGTCACCTATCGTTTCCCCTGATGGATCGACTAAAACGCGTGTGAATCAGGGCGATGACGAGGACGAGGACGATGATAACGACGACCTAATGGACAGGAATTCAATAGGCAATTACTTAGACCCAGCGAAAGTGGATCTAACGAAGTGCATCGCTATCGAGTTGTACGAAAACGAACGTCGACAGCCATATCCTCCCTTTTCTTGGAGTTTTAAAAACTTGTTTAGCTCTGAGCGACATCGTTATTCCGACGAGTCAGGGTCCCATAGGTCGGTGTTCATACCCATCAGTGACATCAGACCCCCTAGTGGATACAAATGGGTCGGTATCTGGACTGTCGATAAGCTGTACACAAACTGCGATAGTGAGGGTTGGTCCTATGCCGTAGACTTTGCATCGTTGAGTAGTAACCTCAAGCGGAATAAATCCGTTGCAGCATCACTAGGTCGTGCTGTTCGTAGAAGGAAATGGATACGACTGGTACTGCCCGAAGAATTGTACTGGACTCTCGATAGCGAGATGGACAAAGACACTATATCAGACATGGGTATTGCAAAGAAATGGAAGTCAAAAGTGCTAAATCGGGCCAAAGAGGCCACCGTCAATCGCGATGCAATTCTGCATTTATGCAAGGAAAGGGATGTCCATAGCAACACCATCCAAATACCGTATTCCCAAGTGATGCACGTGGATATTATCACTGAATCCATTTTATTTTTATCTATTCAAGTTAGCCGTTATTTTG
>JACCDO012246189.1_pt1 | contig 12558 bp, 9 predicted proteins | sample 7446101 | NCBI WGS metagenome assembly JACCDO01 (sample SAMN15323440, study PRJNA562643) | freshwater metagenome | isolation source: river surface water | place: USA:Blue River Watershed | collected 2017-08-16 | reverse complement strand
GAAATATATCCTAGTAAGAATGTACCATTATTAAATCTTCCCGAAGGAATAGTTAAAGAGAATGATGGCTACGAGTGGGAAGACGATGGAATTCCGCGTCCTGTTATCAGTGCCGAAAATAAAGAAGTAAATGACGATTTGAACGACAAAGTCGAGAATGGAGTCGACTTAGAATTTCAAGTACCTACTGGAGATCAGTGCGCAGTCCCACCACCTTTAGATGATTCAAGTCTTAATCCAGAACATGTACCAGAAAAAGTTGTTGCTCAAGGCAATGCAATTTCAGGAATCAGGGCATTAAAAGCAAATAGTAACGATGATGTAAATAGTATAATTCATCAAGGGTTACAAGAATTAATAGCAGTAACTAAAGAGGGTTTAAGCACAATTAATAAACGCTTTGATAGAATTGACAACATTGTAGATAATAATGCCAATAACACTATTGATACTAATAATGATTGCAATATTGAATTAATTACAGATTCAAATACTAAAGTTTTACCCAGTAAAAAGCTAGGGAGGAAAGATAATCGTGTTGACGTTAAAGCACTCAAGAAGTCACATGCGAGACAGAAAAAGAAAGAACTAAATGATAAAGGTATATTTGATGGAATGGTTTCTGCAGCAGAACCTGATGTGGAACTAATTCACAAAGATTCATCTGGTTCAGTTGTTAGCAGTAAAATACTTCCCTCTGTCAGTGACTCTATAGACGTGCCTATTCAATATCCAACACAAAATAATAAATACAAACAAACATCGAACATGGGAAATCCTAATAATAATAGTAATAATGGTAATAATAACAGCAATAGCAATAATAGTCCAATCAGAATGTATAAAGGAACTGATTGGGGTTTAGTAGATACCATGATCAGTCGTAACGACTACGTTTCAGCATTTGTTGAAGTCCTAGATAGAGGTAACTTGGATGATTTGGCTAAAATTTTAGAATTAATTGGACCGCATCCAGAATATTTATCAGTATCTATACGCAACCGGACATACGATGGTATTGCGACATTATTATCACAGGCATCGGCTGGTAATAACCCAATTAAAAATAGTAGTAATATTCCCCCAATTTACATTGAGCGCTGTCTCGTATGGATATTAGCATTACTTCGGGGTAAAGATAAATTAAGCTCTATGGTTGTTGGACATACGAAACGAGATTTAGAAGAAGGTTTGGATCGTTTAAAAAACGAAAATAGTAAGCGTGGGATGCTTGCTGGGTTATTGATTAATCAATTAAGAAAATAATTAAATTTATAACTGATTACGGACACAAACCGAGAAATAATAAGTGTGAAATTTGTAACAGTAATCGCATTGATTGACAATTTTTCTCGTCGTAACTAATTATTATCTATAACGCTATATTCAGCCACAGAAAGGTTTCTATTCGTAAGAAGCAACAATGTAAAAATAGCCACATACTTAACCAACATTAAATCCTCGACACAAGAATTAGATCCATAAGAATTCTAAAGGAAATTAAGAAACAGATTTATGTACACATGTATAATTGTTTAGCTATTCGATATTACTCTATTTCTATGTTTTTCAGGCTTGTGCTTTGATACAATAGTGCTACCAACAAAAGTTACTGTCGTACTAGTGGTGCTGTTTGTTTCACTATTTTCTTTTTGACTGTATGCTATAAATATCATTCCTATTCCTATTAAAGCTAATCCTAAAAACCACATTAAACTAAGTTTTTCCCCCAGCAATATCAATCCTAATAAACCTGTCAACAGAAAAGACACTGCGGAAGATATCACTGTAACAGGTAATGATCCTTTTTTTTCTAATGCTTTCATAAAATTTATTAATTGTAACGTATTGCATACAATCATACATATAATAGTTATTATTTTGATGGTGCCAAATAATAAAAAGCAATGATTTGATATGTATTTGGTGTTTAAACACATATCGTTAATACTAACAAAAGTGTCTTAGAGTTTGTAATAAAAAAAAATTAAGATACATATATACCTTTTCATAGAAGATATGTTTAACAAGGCATTGCTGTCGAGTGCAAATTTCCCAAAAATTGAAGAAAATGCGGAAAATACTCCTGTATAGTACTCATAATATTCAAGTGGCATTCTTTCCGAATTTCGCCAATTGGACAAGTCACAAAAAGTTCCCGTTTCCTCTAACGAAATTGAAATTTTGAAGTTAAGTAAAAATGTAATTAAAAACTGAACATAATCACAAATTTAGTCTTCATCATCTTCTGGTATATCATCAACTTCGTTATCCGAATACTCATCAAAATTTTCTTGGTCGATTTCTGCATAATTATCATCCACACTACTATTAACTTTCAAAGTATATTTTTTTGGAAATGGTACGGGATGTTTAAATTCATTTGAAATTTCAAATTTGTCATATATAAATATGGCAGATCCTCCTGATCTTTCCTTTGATGTTATTGCGGTAAGCCAATTAATACCAGATGGTCCAATTATATTCTGTGAAAAATCTATTGTTTGTATTGTTAAATTATTATTTTTGCATACGGCTCTACATATTAACTCAATGCCGATGTCAGTTATAGCATTATTTGATGCATTCAATACTTTAAGCGACGTTGAAGATTCTAGTACTTTTGCGATATATAAACATCCATCATCACTTATGTTATTATTACTTATATCAACAGAAGTAAGCTGTTTGTTATCAAGTAAGCAATGTCCTAACATTTTCGCACCCATAGGAGATAAACCGCAATTAGATAAATAAATGGATGAAATTGATAAATAACGCCGATTTTTAAGTCTCAGAAATGCGCAAACCGCGGCCATTTTATACCTGACATTTGTCATTAATCTGTATAGTGTTGGCTTTTTTGAAATAATAAGTTCATCGCTATCTATTTTATTTTCATTACTAGAATCTAAAATTTCATTCTTGGATAAACGAATAGATAATGCACTAGGTCGTCTTACACTTTTTCTCTTCGTCCGATTTTCATCTTTTTCTTCTTGAACTTCATCAGTATTTGCAACTTGTTTACTAAGAATAGAATTACGTATAACATTATGTGAATAATCCGATTTCGTTGCTAATGCTATATATTCATCTTCTCCTTCATTGTCAGAATATGTGCCATCATTAGGCATATCAAAATCGTCATTATTTAATTCTATATTATCATCACTATCATATACTGTGCTAGTATCAAGATCTGATATGTAACCATCAGTACCTAGTTTCTTAAATTTTGAAATACTATTCGAATAATTGTTCATATTATCAGAAGTTAAGGTAATTGGCATTGGCATACTTCTACGAGCATATCGAAATCTGTTAATTGAATGTTTACATATATAGTATAAACCTAAATCACCAATAGGATTATTTGAAATAGATAATGTAGATAAAAATAATAAATATTGAAGTGATCGAGCTAATGACCTAGCACCTTCAACATCTATTTTATTATCATCCAATTGTAATACATTTAATTTAAACAATTTATCACTACGAATTGATTTTGTTAACGCCAAAATACCAGAAGATGTCAGATTGTTATGCTTTAAAGATAATATTTTTAACGATGTAAAAATATTAATATTTGCAGCTAAAAACGTCAAGTCGTCATCACTAAGATTAGTATCATATATAATCAAATTATATAGTCCATCCATTATTGCACTTGTTAGCATTTCTTGATGCGTAATAAAATAATTTATGATAATTTTAAATTCGTTCGGTAAAAATTTGTATTGTGAAATAACTATACTATTAGATGTTTCTTTTGGTGACGATATAAAATTATAAATGTTGTTACAAACAGGCATATTGTACTTAGTAAGATAATCAACAAAAGACGACAATAAATTTTTACTACTATTATCATCTAGAACAGCCGAAGCTTGATTATTCATAGTAATATTCATTGTCCAATCTGGAACGATATTATCAATTTTACATAATGGCATACTAGGCACTAATGTAATATCTTCTCCAATCATAAGTAATGATTTAATTAAGTCTATATTTGTACTTAGTGCAAATCTAATACGTTCAACATATTTAATTAATTCGCTATTACTATTATGATTATTTTTGTTACTAACGTGTTGATTAATTTGTTTCACAATATCTTCTAATATTAAATGAAATCCATTAGTTTCGTCTTTTAATTTGCCTAATACGACAATAACACCTTTAATCCTCTTTTTGTCTTCATTGGAAACAATAATGGTCTTTGGCTTCTCACTTGTTGTCCCATCATCAGTTGTATCCAGTGATAATAATAACAGTAATGATGAATTCGATAAGGAAATATCCCGATTGACAATAATTTGATTACTTAATTCGATCATACTCTGCACTATACCATGATATTCAGTAGAAATGCTATCAAAAATAATTGATAAATCATCTGTATCTAAAATATTAAAAAAATAATATAATATTCATATTATGAAAAATATTTAGATTTATTGATTACCAAATAGTTCTGTTGTAGTTAGTGCAGCTGGTAAATCACTATACGTCAATGGTGGAAATCTTCTTACTCCTGGAACACGAGCAGATGACATTAATGAAGATACAGATAAATCATCCGCCATTAAATCTTTCCGTCGATTGGATTCTAACAATTCTGGAAATAGTTCATAATATGCTTGCTCTGCTTTAGCTACATCATCGCGCCAGCTATTGTAGAGAATCTCTTGAGTCGTCATATGCACAGGACAGAAAACTAATGGTATTTATAATACTGTATTTAAAAATGTTATTCGGATAGACTGACTGATCGGATCAGTCTGATCCTGATATCAGTGATATAGGTCAGACAGAGTCGGTACTACAGAAAGGTACCGTACCTACTATTTCAAGGGCCGGGAAGTATGGCCGATGTACAAGTCTCGGAGACTCGGATTTACCGGTATCTCGGTACAAATTAAGGACTTATTGTACTACGGTATCGATACCTTACTATCATGATAACCATTACCGATGGTTTCCATATTTTCATGGAACGAAATCTTTTAATATGATGAATAATAGGCAAACATGAAAATATAACAGTGTATTATAGATGCATCAATTAATCTGGGATATATACCTTACAGATTTCCAGTCAGAACAATAGTGGTTTTCAATCATTTATCCGGCCCAATCAATGAAATTCAATGAGTTGAATAGTAACACACAATTTTCGCATCAATGGGTCGTTGGTCGGCACAAGAAACTGAATTGCTTTTGCAATTAAGAAAAAAACTGGGAAATGTATTAACCGAATGTCCTCAATATCCAGAAGTAGTCGGAGATCGTAAATTACTACGATTTCTTCGAGGTCATGAATATAATTTAGATAAAGCGTGTGAAATGGTCATTAAATTCCTAAATTGGCGTAAAGAAAACAATGTTGATGCGATAAGAGAATCTATTGTTAATGGTGGTATTGACCATCCATCAAAGTTTCCATTAGGTGTTAAAATATTGACATTAATACCCCAAGTAGTACTTGCAACTGATGCGTTTGACTGTATGGGTGCACCAATATGCGTTGAGCAATATAATTTTTCACCATCAAAAGTGTTGACTGAAATAAGTATTCCACAGTACATAGAATTTGTTACGTATTGTTTAGAATATAAGATGTTAGTTACCGAGCAATTATCAGAAGCAAGAGAGCAAGAATTTTTAAGCTTAAATGCGCATCAAGATCTTGAGACTTTGCCTCCATATGGCGTTATGGTTAATACTTGTGTCATTAGAGATTTGGGTGCAGTTGGATTTGAACATATAGGGTCTAAAGGACAAGAAATTATAAAAGCTGTCATTTCAGTTGCTAGTGATAATTATCCCGAATTAATGAGAAAATGTTATATGATTAACACACCTTGGTTATTTAATACTTTGTGGTATTTTATTAAGGGTTTACTTGCTCCTAGAACTATAGCAAAAGTCGCTGTTATGGGTACATCGTATAAAGATGAGATTGTTAAAGAAATTGATATAAAATCTTTACCTACAATGGTTGGTGGAGAATACAGTGGTAGTGGTATTGAATATGTACCTTATCCATTTAATAGAGATTATTTAAATAAGCCATTTGTTGTTGTAGATGTTGATACAGCTACTTCTAAATAAATTTTTACTTATTTTGTATTGTTAATTAATTTTTAGATTTCGAAATTATTCCGTATTTGATCATTCATATTGCTACAGACATAAGGGTATATAAGTTGAATCATGGTATATAATGCTTTGTACCAACACATTCTTAATGGAACAGTGCTTTCTTAAATTTTTAACTCTCTCTGAATCAGTGTGTATATTGTGCATGAAAATTGCATTATGCAATTGCAGCATATGCCATGGCAATGGTATAATACAGTAATAACTGTACAGTAATACAGTATGATGGCCGGTTCATACCGGCGGTCTACTCCGTCGAGGCGGGGTAATCCAGTGCAGCAGTAGCATTGAGTGGCATAAATTAACGTTGCGAATTCAATAATATTATAGTATACTTAACGTTTTGTGCATTAGTAGGTTACTTCATTTTTACTAGCAAATTAAATTTTAACATGGCTTCGCAGCCTAGTGAAAATGATCTAGTTTCTTGCCACTCATTATTGCAAGCATTATCCGATCCTGTAAGACAGGACCACAGAAATGCTTTAGAGCGTTTAGATTACTTTATTTCCTCAATTGAATGTACAACTAATAGTGCCATGTTAAACCAAACACACGCGTTTATTACAATTATATTGTATATATTTGTAAATGGATCATTTTGTGGAATAGAATTATCAATTAGACAATTAGCTGGCCTTATTATCAAGAATTATATCATAAACATAATGCTTAAATTACCAGATGAGATTATTTATCAATTAAAGTTTCAAGTATTAAATGCATTAAGAGACTTTGAAAGCGATATTCGAAGTACAGCTGGCACAATAATAGGTAGAATCGCTGATGCTTATATGATTGATGAATGGATCGATTTAATCCCACCATTAATACAAATGCTAGATTCAAATGACAATATAGCCATGATAGATGGAGCTTTGGTAGCTATTAAACGAATATCAGAAGATAGTGCTGATAAAATAACGATGAGCATTGATCAAATTCCATCTTTGCAACAGTTGATACCAAAATTAATATCATTGTTTCAATTCACTAGTGGGGATAGATATTTTGTTAGAAAGCGTGCTTTAGAATGTAAGTCTATTGTTTACTAATTTGTTCATTTGTCGATTAACCTTTTTAATCTCAATTTTGTTCATACGTTAACATTTTTTTTTTACATTAGGTGTAAATTCTTTGATATATTTATTTTCTAAATCCCAATCATTTTCATCTCATGTACCACAACTAATTATCGGTTTGGGTCAATTGGCAACAGATAGTAATCCAGTCATAAGGAAAACAGTTTGTCAATCAATTACTCTTATGTTGACACATCTTGATCATTCATTGGAGCTTCAAAATGGTAATATTTTATCATTTATGGTTACGATAATGTCTGATGTAAGTGATGAAGTCATATACGAAGGTGCAGAATTTTGGATTTTTATGGCAGAATTAATCGAGAGTGATAGTAAATATCATGATTTGGTTCAACCGTATTTACATCTCTTAATTCCATCAATAATTAAAAAGATTATTTTGACACAACAGCAGATAGACCAAGAGCGTGTTGATGAAATAGCGGAGCATACTGGTGAAAAACAAAGTTTTACTGTTGCACCCAGGTATCATAATCGAGATAGTGGGCAATCGTCCAAAGATGAAGCAGAGGCTTCATCTGTTTACACTCTGAGGAAACAATGTGCCTTTTTATTAGATTATTTATCAAGAGTTTTCGATCCTAGTATAACAATACCTATAACAATCCCTGTCATTTTTACATTTCTTCAAACTGGGGATAATGTGTGGCATCAAGAATGTGGATTGCTTGCATTAGGGGCAATTTCAGAGGGTTGTGCTGACAGCGAGGAGTTAAAAGTTTTTTTACCACAATTATTTAATTATTTTGTCAGTTCAATATCTGGAAATGTGCCTGAAATACGAGCAATTTCATGCTGGGCAATAAGTAGATATGCATATTTTTTGTTTGAAGATAGTGCGGTGGATAGTGTTGATAAAGATAATTTAATTAGTATCATATTGCAGAGTATTTTAAATGCTATGCAAGATTCATCACCTAGAGTACAAACTGCCGCTTGCTCTGCGTTATGCAGTCTGATTGAAAATGGCGGTGATAGAACAATCCCCTATGTACCGCATATCTTAACTCATATAAATACGGTGCATACATCGTATGGGGTTAAAAATACTTTGGTTTTATTTGATATATTAGGCACTTTAAGTGATAATGTCGGAGAAATTATAGGTCATAGTAGTCATACGCCACTTTATATGCCGTTCCTGATGAAATACTTTTACTTTTTGACTAATTCAAGTAATACCAATGATATTTATATCGATTATCGTGTTGTTCCATTATTAGAGACACTAAGCAGTATAATGGCGGTAATAGGTATAGAAGGTGCACCATATGCACCAGAAATATTAAGTAAATGCCTATACATTGCTCAAATTGTTATTAATTCCAATGAAAACGTCACACCAATTAATGCAGATAGTAACATTGACCAAAGTCATCTAATTGACACAATTTATTTGTCGTGCGCTTTAGATGTTATTGGTGGTTTATGTGAAGGATTGCATGATAATTTTTTGAATTTAGTCCAATCGACATCCCAAGAAACTAAATTAATTTCTATCTTGTTCGTGGCATTGTCGAATAACGATCCAGAAGTGTTACAATCTGCATTTTCCTTAGTAGGCGAAATATGCAAGTCATCAATGACATTATTGCTCCGAAACGTTATGCATGTTGAACAATTGTTAAATATTATTGATATGAACATATTAAATAATAATTCAAACGTAAGAGCTAACGCTATTTGGACACTAGGGGAACTAGCATTAAAAATAGGTGGAGTTGCAATTGAACCATATTTGAGTAAATTGTTTATGAAAATTCAAAATTGTTTACACGAGTCAGTGCAAGAAAATTTGTCTATTGGATTAAGATGTAATTTAGCTTTAACAATTGGACGATTAGGTACAACTTTTGCAACACAAAATTAACTTAAATTGCATTTCTTTATATATTACTAATTTTTTTAATATCATAGCTATTACTAATGGTCATCATATTGCCTTAAAATCATCCGAAATATTCACAGATTGGTGTGAAGCATTGCGTTGCATTAATTCAAATGATGAAAAAATGGATGTATTTCGTGGAATAATGAACATAATAAATATTCTACCAACAATTTTATTTGATACAACATCGGGAAACGATAGACGTATTCCAGCATATCACTTTGTTCACGCGTGCACGACATGGGTTGACCCCCCTGATGATCCTTTACTTTCTGAAATATGTAATATTTTGGTTGTGATAAAAAACCATACCTCGTGCACCAATGCAACTTATTGCTCTAGAGGATTGATGACCTGGGAAGAGATGATTGGATCGATACAACCAAGTGATGATAAATATAATTTTACAACAATGTTTAGAATTAATTAATAAAATATGTCTTACTTATTCTTACATTATTAAACAAAGCAAAAATTCTAATCACTTTTTTTGTCTCTTTCTACCTTTTCTATTCTAAAGCAAGATCTAATGGAGTTATATAATTTACCTAAAAGTTGCCCGATAAAATATAATGTAAACCCAAGAAATTGTTCAATAATTAACATAACAAAAAACCACATAGTTATCACGCATATTAATCGAATTCCGAATTGACAAACTGAGAGAAAATCGTTTTTAGAATTGTTATATATTAATTCCGGTAAATTTCCAAAGTATGAGTATACTATGTTTGATATTAATGATTGCGCACCATCATCACGAAAATATATTAATCCAGCTGATATAAGCATTGAAAAATTTGTCCATTGAGGTTTAATAAATGCCACTTTCTTATAAATAATATCTGAAATGTATGATACTAAGATACAATAAATCCTAATCGATGCATAGAATATTAATGGTTGTATTAATATCTTTATATTATTCGGTAAATCGTTCAAAACGTTAAATGGGAGAGTAATTGTTGAAATGGTAATCGTATTAATGATAAAAAATGGAATTACTATCACAATAGTAATTCCAAATATTTCCAATATAACATTTTTCAGGGACATTATATCACGATTCAGGATTCTACAGTGGTCAACAAAAAAAGGAGTTGCAAATAAAACCTAATGGTAGGAACAAACTCTTTTTGCTTGGTTTGCTGAAACAATTTTTGTCTTCCTGCAAGACTCTTGTTTCAAAACTTAGTAAATTGGCCGATTTATGTGGTCTTAGACCAACTATTGGACTCTAACAGTTGTCCAACTTGGACCAACAACTATTGGCCGCAACTAGGACACTTGGCCGATGAGATCCAATCCCTAATCCCTCCTCCTATGCAAAAGGGAGAAACCAAGGTGTAATTGGAGAAAAGAACCAAGAACCAAGTCTATTAACTATATAATCAGTGGTTTTTAACAAGAACTCCCGAGACTTTGTTGCAATGCTTTTGATCGAAAGTACTAACATAGTCACTTGAATTTAGGCCAATGTCAGGGGGTAATAGTCGTAAATGCACCTCACATACAGGCTCCTCGTACCTACATCGGTAGTTTATCGCAGCTATACACACTATCTTAGTATTATTTAAAGCAAAAAAAAGACATTGTTTATCATACAAAATACATATAAGTCTCAAATTTTATCCAATGATCCGAACCAAATAGTTTCACATTGATTTGAAAAGGCTATGGTAGAATCAATTTGGAACCATTCGTTTTTTTTACTTTTAAATAATTTCTCATTTATCCTACACCATTGCAAATATATTATGTTATTACTAACATCAAAGGTACTGTCCGATTTTGTACTAATGCCCCAATACTTCTTTTGTGCGTCTAATGTAGACGAATTTGTAATACCAACATGTAAGACTTCAGTTGCGCGCCAAGGTTGCATGTACCTAAATATAATCGATCTTAAATCTTGTAATGGTCCCGCATTCTCTAGTGCTCTAGCTCCCCAAGTGGCAAAAACTTTACTACGAATATGATTTGGTATTGCGTCACTTATTTCGCCATTATTGCTTACGAGGGCTTCACCAATAGTATTTACTGGAACTTTCACGGTATGATTAGAGTATTTGATATATTTACTACTTGTTAATATATTCACTAAATCTAGGTCAACTGTTAAGTCCATCCAATAATTATATTTGTGGTCATCTTTCATTTGTTTTAATTTTAATAGAAAAATTTCACTAATATCTTGTGGTTCTAAAGGCAAAAATGGAATAACTTCTTTTATCAATTTTCCAAATTGTAACCTATTCCATTGATCATCTAATGCACTCTTAACTTCTGATCTTAACTTCGCCTTGGGTATTAAATCTTTTTCGCCATATGCTAATAACAATTTAATCATTCTATCAGCACCAATATCAGATATAAATATAAATACTACATTACTCGTGCTGTATACTTTATTATTTTTTATTGAAGTATTATTTTGATTTGTATTATCAATCGTACCAACATAACCTTGTTCGCCTATAGCTGATATAAGAACATCTAACGTACCAGGTAAAACTTTTTGAATTTCATCAAATATGACAACTGCATTTCCTTGACACAAAATTAAATGATTAACAATTTTATTTCTAATATCTGTGTGTATTTCTCCTACCGTAAATCCACTTACACTTGTATAATCTTCTCCCCTTAATACTAATAATCCGTTTGGCAAATATTTTTTACTAGTATTTATACGTGTTTTTTTGGCCAAAATTATGTCGGCTACTCTGAATGCCGTTTCTGTCTTACCAACACCAGTAGAGCCGGTGAATGCTAATATAAGAGGTTCAGATAATCCAGATCTTTTTTGAAACTCCCATGAACTAACGGCATTAACAATAAATTCAATTCCTTCCTTTTGTGCCTTTATATGCATTGGGAGATTATTGTTTATACTAACCATTATATCGCTCACGTATGGGCATGTTTCACTGATACCTATGTACGAGCCAATGTAATCAAAAGTATTACTAACTATATTGTATGTAACATCTAATGCTCCACCAAATGATAATGGATTTGTTTTCTTCTTATCATTTCCAAATGACTGAGTTTCAATAGGTTTATCATTTGATGTTAGGATTTGTTTTTCTTCGTTTAATTCTACTGATAATATTGGAGAGAAAATAACGCAAAATAGTCCAATAATGGAGATAAATTTTGACATGAGCGACAGCAATTGTATTCCGTTGTTTAATATGCGTTCAACAAAAGATGACCAATAGTCACAGTGCACACTGCAGTCTGCGAAGATCAAGGGCAATCCTGCGATATTTCAGTTGTCAAAGAGAGTTCTTTTTTGAAGTTCTTTTAATTACAAACCAAAAACCGGTCCTAAAATTTAGTTGTTAAGATTTTGAAAATGGTGTATTTGAACCTAAATGTTATTCAAAT
>JACCDO010533883.1_pt1 | contig 12560 bp, 6 predicted proteins | sample 7446101 | NCBI WGS metagenome assembly JACCDO01 (sample SAMN15323440, study PRJNA562643) | freshwater metagenome | isolation source: river surface water | place: USA:Blue River Watershed | collected 2017-08-16 | reverse complement strand
CTAATAACCATCAGTTATATATTAACAGGAAAGATCACGATGATGGTGACATTACCGATGACGCTGTCATCAACCATCCAAATCTTGTTATAATGAAAAGATGTGCACAAGATATCATTGACTTACTGCGAAAAGGTATGACCAATCCTAATACGGAATGCTTACCCAAACCAATGCCATGGACTCCATTGATGATTGCAGTAATCTTAAATGATGTCAAAGCAATCAGATTAATGATACGCGAAGGTGCCGATCCTAATTTCCCTAATATGCATGGTACTACTCCGGTTATGCTTGCTGCTCAAATTAATAATATTGAAGCATTTTTAGAATTAATTTATTCTGGAGGTGATATGTTAGGTCATGACAATGAAGGCTATACACCACTAGCATATGCAACAGCATTACCCGCCCCTGCTTGTTTAAAGAAAAGCACTGTGTACTTTTTAATGGAAGGAGACACGGAGGGTGAAAAGCGTATAACCACAGATGAGTTATTAAAAGTTAGTATCAAATTTGGAAAGACTGTGGATTTAAAGGAAGTTGTAGAAAAACGTAAGCAAGCTAGTCTGCATGAAGTGCAAGAGGAGCAATTCCGGGTGCTTCGTCTATTGGAAAAATATGGATTAACTCGTATGGAAACAGAACGTCATTTACAAATAGCTGCTAAACAGGGTGAATGGAGAGTTCGAATAGGTGCCGATTTAACGGATAACATTATTGAATATGCAAGTGAGACGTCATCAGAACAAAAAAGTAGAGAAAAAAGTGAAATTGCAGCAGCTAAAAAGGCGGCAGAATTAGAAGCTAAATTCTTTGAAGATCAGTTAACACGCTGCCCTATATGTACCCTATCAGTTCCATGTGCTCATTTCGCTAAACCCGCATTATTAAAACGATTCTTGCAGCAAAATAATAGTAAAAACGGTGATTATAAACCACCTAAAAATGCGTTTGAGAAAGCTATGCAAGATATGAAAAAAATTACTAGAATGAAAGTTATTGACAAGAATCAAATGATATTGGATGAAGCTCATATTGGTGATAGACGCACCGATCGAAGCATTGCGGTAATGAAAAAATATAGATTAAGAGAAATGCAACTAGAAAAGGAAGCGATGATAAAGTATCAAAATGAAATGGAGAATGAAAAGAAACAGCAACAAAAGGAAATAGCAATGATTAATGGCACGTACGTTGAGTGGCAGAAGCTTTATAACGAATTCGGACAACTCTATTACTTACATTCTGATACTGGTGAAATATGGACTAAATTCGTTTCTGATGATGGACGCGATTTCTATTATAATGAAGAAACAAATGCATCACGATGGGATTGTCCGGATGAAGAAGGAGAGAGAATTAGATTGGCGGTGCAGGCACTGGTAGTATCTGAAGCAGCAACTCCAAATGTAGAAACTGTGGATTTAGAAGGTACTAAAGATGAGAGTGAACAACCTAATGTGATTGCCCAAGATGTTGCGCCATCAACTCCTATAAAGGAGAAAACAGTTGTTGCTTCTGATGGTTTCTTTACTCCGCTTAAGAGCGTATTGAAGAAAAATGTGGAAGGTACAACTGCTAAAAAACGTGTGCGAATCCAATTTGAGGACGGTTCAGTAGAAGCCAGTAGACTGGATGATGGAGAATCTAGAAGCATTATTGAATCTAAAGATATTAATGTTGTCGATGGTAACACTAGTAGTGAGAAATCTATACTAACTTCATCATTAGCTGCATTAGTAACTACTGGTTATGACATAGCAATTGACAAAGAAATTGCGGAGGAACAAAAGAAACGGGATGAAGAGAAGATAGCGCGTCAACGGCAAGAGGAAGAAGATGAAAGTGATGACGATGTAGCTAAAGCTGGAAAGTTACCCAAAGTATCAGGGGCTATGGCCAAAGCAATAGGAACCTTAACTAATGGCACGGTTCGAGGTGTAGATAATTATGGCGCGAATCCTGTGCCATTAAACAATGGTGACAGTAAAGGTGTTTCTTCAAATTCTGGTCGACGTTTGTTAATGTGGACAACTGAACGCATTGACCGAGCTGGTAATACTGATGGATTAATTCATAAGCAAGCCCCTCCTATTCCTAACTCGTCGGACAAGAAACAGGGAGAGACTTTACCTATGCCAACTGTACAAATTTCTGGATGGACCTTTGTATCTTTTGCATCTGTTCAAACTAATCCATTGCAAATTATGCACTTACCGATGGATGTGTGGGGTATGATGATCGAAGATATAAGGTACAAATTCTTTTCTACATGGTTACCACAGATGTCTCTTGGTACAACTATTGATGTCAGAACTTGGAGAACTAAAACTCAACGTTGTCAAGTTTGCCATGTAGGGTTTTGTCGCTTACCAGCTCCAAAACAGAACACAGAAGTAGTAAATGGTAATCATTATCCGGATCATGTGCTATGCTTAGCATGTTTATGTCGAAGAGAATTATACGAACGAGCTAAAAAAGTAATTCCAAGATCTTCATCATTACGTAATCTAGAATGGCCATTTCTAGCATTACCTTCTTCACTCAATAATAGCAATTCCATGAATGATTCCAGCGCATTAGATAGACCTTTATCAGCAACTGGATACCCAAATTCTCCCGGTGGAACACCTTATGAAACGTTGCGTCTACGATCACCTATTGTTTCTAAAAGATTACATGCTATTGATACCGCCGAAGAGATGATAGTTGCGTCAGTTAAAAGTGATGCCATATCGCCGTGGGCTAGAGTAAAGGATGGGGCGTTACGTCTTGGTGGACAATTGGATAATACGAGTATGAGTGTTTTAGACGACAGTGTAACCAGTAATTTAGTTGGATCATCAATGTCAATCAGTTCGTCATCTAATTTATTAGAAGATGAATCACTAGAATCATTGAGTGTTTATAAAGAAGATAGACACGGCATTAGGGAGTTATACCTGTTACCATATTTAATATCCAAAGGTCATTTTGACGATTCTGAACGTATTATTCGTGCCGCATTAGAAAATAATGCCGTTGATGAAGGTGAAGGATTATCTACATTAGTCAAAATATTGTCGCTAGCAGCAGAGTTATATAAACAATTAGGATTATGGCCATTAGCGCTTGGATTGTATTTAGATAGCGCAGATTTAACTGCTGCATTACTAGGATTTGATGATACCATAACTATCAATGCAATTTGCCAAGTTTCAACATGTTTACGAAAGATGCATTATACTTCATATGCTAGAGAGTATTTGAACTATATTTGTGACGACCTTCGAGCAACAGCTGATCCTAAGCGACGCTCCGTTGCCATACGAATCTTAGATGGTGATAAATATGAAATTAGAGAGTTAGTTAACACGGAAGCTATCTGGGCTACTCATATATCTCAAATAGCACCAAAAAGTGAATGTAAACGCAGAGCATTTGATTTATACGGATTAGGAGGATTGTTTCATTTATTAACATCGATTGAGGGTCATTATGTTGCAGCAAAAGTTGCATTTTTAAATCATTGCGAACATATTAAATTATATGAAGTTAATAAATATGCTCATTTTGTTAATTATTGTTTCCGAATGAGAGCCTGCAGTAACAATGAAATTTATCGACATTTATTTATGCATATTTTACAAAAGTTAATAGCGAAACATATGGTTGAGAAGAGTAAATTAGCTGAAACATTTTATAAAATTACTTCTTCAGGTAACTCAATTTCTTACTTATTCTATGTTACAACTTATCTATTTACGCACTCACTCACGCACTCATTCATTCACTCACTCATTCAGATCATGTAAGCGCTGTCAAATCATTTTTACAATTTGGTATTACGGCAAAAGTTGATGTGCTTGATACTATGCTATTACACGCGATGAAAATGTTATTACCTGAATATACGAAATTTATAACAGGAGCTGGTGGTCATTATATTCGATTACACGTGAAGGAATATATGCCAGAATTGTTATATTTAGCGGCAACCAGAATACAAGCAATGTGGAGAGCACATGTACATTATAAAATAGTAAAAGAAATGCTATACAAAAAGAGAAAGCATGAAGAAAATATCGCGAAAAGGTCAAAGTTTTTGCGCGAATCTTCTAAATCAAAATTGTAGAATTATTATATAAATTTGTAAATTAAATTCTTACACTTCTAATAACTCAATTTCAAATACTAAAGTAGATTGTGGAGCAATACCCCAAGCAGGAAAACCTGCTGGACCGTATCCATAATCAGGAGAACATTTAATTCTTGCAATTTCACCTTTTTTCATTGTCATTACACCTTCATCCCAACCTTTAATGACCTGTCCCCTGCCAATGACAAACTTAAATATTTGCTGACCAGGATCTTTCGTAGACCAAAATTTTTTCGTTAAATCAGAATCTTTTCCATATCCAGTACAATGGACCGCCACCATTGCCCCAGCAACAGGCGTTGGACCGTTTCCTTCGCGGATTATTTCTTTTTGATAGCCTTCACGGAGCGACATGGATGCAATTTTTGTTTTTTTTTCAACTCATTTTTCTCAATTTTTCCACAGCCATTTCATTACCTACGATAAGAACCTTGATCGGATAGATCATTTCTTCGATATAAATTGTTCTTGGTACGCGCGCTACATTACTACAAACATCCGTTTCTGGTCTGAAATGCTGCTAACAAACTCCGAGATATCATCTTTGCTGGGTCGTGGTGGTGTTGCACTGGAGTATACCAATGATAGTCCAATGTTTCGCCAACAATTACTGGCGCTTGAAGATACTTACACAGGATTTCCTTCTTATTGTAAGCAACTTTCTGCAGCATTAGATGAGTATAATCGTGTTGCAATACAGTTTGCTAATGCTAACGATCGTTTGGCAGAATGCATATTAGGAAATAATTATAGTCGTAGTTTATTTACTAATTCATTACCATCATTGGGTGATTTAAATGAATTATTACGATCCACCGCTGATTTGTTTATTAAAGTTAGCAGTAATAATGAGAAAATGGTAAATAATATTAAACAAAATGTGATGGCGGTTATTAATGAATTAGCTAAAGGTGATGAGTTACTAGAAATTAAAAAAATGAAAAAGGAATTAGATGGTAAATATAATGACTATGAAATTGAATTGGATAGTGCATTAAATAAGAAGAAGAAGAAAGCAACTCCTAGTGCAAGTGTTGATCGTAAAGATTCTAAAATCATTCAGATTCGAAGTAATTATGAATTACATCGATTTGATCTTGTGACCAAAATGAATAGTTTAGATTTTCACAAGAAATTAAATTTAACCCATATTATGTTGAATTTACAATCATATCATGTCGATAATCACGCAGCATTAGACCAATTAGTAGAATTGAATAGAGTGATGTACGAAAAAAGAAAAGAAGAATTACCAAATGCTATGGACATAATTGAAAGAAATATGAATTTGTATTCTGGATTAAGAACAAGATTACAAGGAGAGTTAGTTGGACAATTAGCTCCTCCAGGATCACCTCCTGGTGCTGTATCACCTGTTCAATCTAGAATACGACATGGTACGCATTTAGGTATGCCATTATATTCAATAGCACTCACAACTGAGATCAGAACACCTGGTACAAGATCAGCTACATATGAGGATGTTAGGCATGCACTTACAGATGACGGCATATATAAACAAGGATATTTATTTTCGCGAGGTGGATTGTTATCAGGGTATAAACGATATCGTAAATGGTATCGTTTGTATGGAAGTAAATTATATACAATGGAAATGGTTGTAAATAATAATTTAGGTCCACCATCCTGTACTATGGAAATTGTATGTGATGTTCAAGATGCCACAGTATGTGCTAAACAGGATGATATTCCTTATAAATTTATAATTACAGTAAAAGGTGGTGCTAATAAATTTGAATTACAAGCGGAAAGTGAAGACGAAATGGTTAAGTGGATTTCGGCTATTCGACGATGCTCAATAGGCATAATGAATAAACGACGTCCATCAAATGTATCCAGTAAAGGCATGACTCCTGAAGTCAGTTCATGCGTGGTAGTTCAATACAATGAAACATCTGATTTAGTGATAGCATTTGTGACCAAAAATAATTATTGCGCAGAATGTAATAGTCTCGATGTAACTTGGATATCGATATCAATAGGTATTACATTATGCGAAGAATGTGCATCAGTTCATCGTCAATTAACCTGGAGTATAAGCAAATTAAAGAATATTCGATTAGATGAATTTAGTAAATGGCAGATGAATTTATTGATATGCGACTTAGGTAACGTGAAAAGTAATAGTATTTGGGAGAAAAATATACCTGAAGGATGGATGAAACCGACTCAGCAATCGCCAGCTGAAGACAAAGCACAATTTATATTGGCGAAATATTTATGGTTCGGATTTGTTGATGAATATTACCCAAAAAATGAATTAGAATTAGTTGTTGGAATGATGGAAAGTATCGCGAATGATGATGTGAAAGGTGTTTTGTGGTGGATATCTCATAATGCATCTGTAAATGCTGACTATCCACTTGGTTCGGGTAGAACTCCTTTACACGAGGCCGTTGAGAAAGGTCATGTTACTTTAACAGCATTACTTATTCTAAATGGAGCTGATTTATATAGTGAAGATTGTAATGGTGATACTCCTCTAGACATAGCGAATAAATCGGATAATGAACCATTAATTGATATGCTCAGACAGATTTTAGAGGGTTTAATTTGAATATCGTAAAATTTAATCAAAATTTTCTACATTTGTATTTCTATACTTTTTATATACAAAAATGACATTATTTCTCGCATCTTACATTACTTCGAATAAACATTAATTCCACTCTTATCTATATAATTTTCCCAATTAATACCATCAAATGTATTATAACGAATTCTATTTGACGGAATAAGTTCTTGATAATTATCTAAACAACTTAGTGTTACTGCTATTCCATCTGGATTACTACGAGGATGATAAAATGAGCATATACCACATGTTGAGCAAAACTTATGCTTTGCTACTCCCGTATTGAAAGTGTATTCGGTGATATTATCATGACCACGATCTATATGAAAGTTTTTACTATTTACTATAAAATGATAGTTCTTTTTCATATCGCAAATACTGCAATTACATACCCAAACAGTTAGTAATTTAGGTGCTTGAACTGTAAAATGAATTTTCTTACAGTGACAAGATCCTTGATAGTAAACCAAAGCATCAAGATTTTCTTCTTCCTTCTTCGCTCGCAAGTAATTGTGCAAGTAAAACGCTGCCCCGGATATGATAAATGCCAGCACCGACGAGGACATTTCTTGCGGTTCAATTTTTTCTTCGAAAAAAAGGAAAGAAAGGAAAAGAATCAGGTAGGGATTAACGCAATTAACATAATACACAGAAACGATGTCACTTCTACAATATATAACTCGTAATTATCTATTGATGCGCAAGAAACACGCATAAGTGGCAATAATACCTTAAGTTACATTAATTAAACTCTTTCTTCTGCAGTTTCAGGCACAAATTTCTATTAATCGTTGGTTTGGTAGAACTAGCTTGTAAATTAATAATTGTTTAATAACCACAATTGCGATTATTTGTAGATTCCAAATGAAACACAATGAAGCTGAATGAGGTCAACGGTAAAGTACCGGTGATTTCGACACGTGTGTTTTCTACGACTAAAAGTATTTGTTCGTCCCAGGAAAAGTGCTCGCAATTTCAAGTCGAGCCCCTGTTTATGTCTTCGTTTGACCACGCAAACCAGCCCGTTGCGTCAAAATTTAAAAGAGAAACTAGTGTAAGCGTTGCTGATTTGCAATTAAACAGTACTGTTGATTCTATTAAAAGATTAGAATTAGCACACGACGGAGTACCAATAAGCATGAATGTGCCTGCAACTAATGCTGCCGAACCACAACCACAAGCTATATTGACGATTATGTCAAATGCAAGAGATGATTTTAATACCAAATATGAAGTAATGAGAGAAATAGGACGTGGTGGATTTTCCACAGTATATCAATGTCGTGAAAGATCAAATATTAATAATGTATACGCTGTAAAGATTATTGATCTGCGACCATTAAGATTAAGAGAAAGATTTAACCCTCAAAGACTTCGCAGAGAAGTTGATATTATGAAACGCCTTAATCATTCTAATATTGTAAAATTTATTGAAGTATTTGAAACACCTGATTCATTAATGATGGTGATGGAGTATTGTCCTGGTGAAGAATTATTTGATGTGATATTAGCTAGAAAGTATTTTACTGAAGAAGATGCCAAACCAATATTTATTCAAATAACAAAAGCATTGTATTATTTACATTCATTAAATATTATTCATCGTGATATTAAACCTGAAAATGTATTAATTTTGCATGATTTAGATCCAGCAAGTAATTTACCTGTTGCTAAATTATTAGATTTTGGACTAAGTAAAAATGCTGGCGCCGGCAGTGCAGCTAAAACATTTGTTGGTACGCCATGTTATCTATCGCCTGAGGTAGAATATACCTCTAAAGGTATTGGTGGTACCTATGGTTTACCTGCTGATTGTTGGAGTTTAGGTGCTGTTTTGTATGTTATGCTAGTTGCTAGATTTCCTGAATTTGAACAAGATGTTAATGGTAAAGTTGTACTAAGATTACCTCCTGCGCTATGGAATGATATTTCATCAGATGCCAAAGATTTAATACGCGGATTAATGAATGCTAATCCAAACGCTAGATACACCACAAGAAGAGTATTACAACATCCATGGTTAGGACAATATAGAGTATCTGATGAAGAGTTAAATAGAGTGACAATATCTACGTATGATTTATGTCATGGATTACAAGAAGAAGAGGAAGAGATAATGCTTTCATCGCCTGGTACCAATGATGAATATAATCAAACTCTTCCACTTGTTTTACGCAATAATACCAACTCTCTTAATGCATCCCAGCTTCAACTGCATCCATTATTGCATCTGCAACGTAAAATTGAAGCGTGTTTTAAGGAATCACATCGCACATACGTTGATAATCCCGAAATGGGTGCAATAATACGTAAAGGTGCCATGCTTTGTCGTGAGCAATTTGAAGAAAGTACAAAATTATTAATTCAAATTGATGAAACGGCTAAAGAGGTTTTAAAAACATTTTCTGACATTGTAATAGCCGTAGAAGAAAATGAACCTCGATTAGCAACGATAACATTTGATCTATATCGTGAGTGGGTGGTTAGTCTGAAAGAGGCAGTTACTAGAACTAAAGACGCTAATAAATTATCCATGAATCACATCCAATCAATCCTCGAGAAGTCAGCAATAGGGATACAAACCAAGTCATTTCAATCAAAAATACATAATATTACAGAGACATTATTGCAATTGAAGCAACAAACTGCAAATAATGAATTAGGTGAACATAAAACGTTTACCCAAGACGAAGTATTGGATTTATTCTTAAACTTGTTTGTACCCCCAACAAGTTCAAACAATGTTGGTGGTAATACGAATATGTCCATTACAGAAACAGAGTCATTTTCACTAGATAATAATAGTAATGTGCACATCACAGATATTAGTGATATTGAAACGCAATTTGTTAACGACGGAGTCGTGCAAGATCGTTTCAATTCCAATCTAGGATACGCATACAATAGTTACACCAATCAACCATTAGCCATTCAAATACCAGATGCCAATCCTCAAACCATGGTGCGCACTGCGGCTCCATCATCACCCGCAGCATCTCACCTGGTGGAAGCGTTACACAAACTTCATGAAGTTGATAATATTTTAGAAAAACTTACCTATTTTTGGGCTCAAACCGAGGTTAGATTGGATATTTTGACGAAAAAAGGTCAGCATGTTGAACAATTTATTGGTTTTGCATCGAAACCACGATTACTAGCTCGTTTTAAAGAGCGTTTAGAAGAATATAAAAGATTTTGGGAAGATGTTGAAACTATGTCGTCGTCGTTTATACTCGGCATACAACCAAGTGCTGGTTTATACACTTTCTTGGACGAGAACTCAATGGATGTAGATAGAATGAAGAGATAAAATAATTTTTTAAAAAGGTGTTTTATAATTAATCTTAATTTTCTTTATCTTGGAAAAATTCAGCGGCCATTACACTGTTATGATCATTATTCGGCGATAAACGTAACTTTTTATGGCTGTTGCTCGAGTTACTCTTTTGGCTGTTACTTTGTGACGATCTCCTGCTACTATTCTCTGCTAATTGCTGTTGGTCATGCAAAGTATAATCATTTACGATTCTCTTCCCGGTGACCGTTATGGATTGAATGCCATAGCCATCCTCTGGCGTATCTGGCAAATCAATAAACTTCTTAGGAGTTCTTTTAACGACTAGATCGGTAGGTACCATATTTTCCGTTACAATCTCATCAATTTCAATCTTATTTTTTTCATTCGGCGTTTCTGTGATCGTATCCAAGTTCAAAGGAATCTCGTATTGTGTGTGCATCATATAATCCTTGCTATTTGACTCGCTTCCATCACTGTTAGAGCCGTTAGAGTTAGCACTAGAGGTGGCTGTGTTGGGTAATAATGTTGTAATTTTATCTGGTTTCATGGCTGTAGTATCAATTATTGGTGTTGTGGCTAATGTTGTGGCGACTGGTAAATTTAATATTGTGGCGATTTCATTTCCTTGGGCTATAGCATCACCGAACATAGCCATATTCGTATCAATAAACTGTTTATATTGTTGATGTTGAATCATCAAGTCATGAAAATAATGCTGACGAATAGCGACACATTCCTTAATAGTATGAATGCTACGTGTTAACTCTTCTTCTTTGAGTTGCATTTCATTAATGACATCTTTCAAGGCTTCATTTGCCACCTGAACATCGATCAATTGCTGGTCTTTTGATTTATTTGCTTCCGCAATTTTTAATATTTCTTCCTTCAGGCTTCGAATCGTAAGTGATAATTCATCATTATTTTGTGTCAATTTTTCTTTCTCCTCCTTAAAATCTTGATTATTCATGACTAATTCGGACTGCAACGAGCTGATTTGATCAACCAAATCGTCAATTTTAGCTTTATTTACTATATTTTCTTCCAGTAACGAGTAATTTGCACATCCAATTTGATCCATTTCACTCGTTAAACGTGTAATTTCACTATTTTTAAATTCAATATCAGATTTATATTCCAAATTAAGGATCATAACCTCCTTCAATTCATTGGAAATTCTTTCGTTTTCCCCGTCATCACCTTCATTATCTGCTATTTTTTGTAATAATTGAGCTACTTGTTGCGTAAGTGCAACATTTTGATTTTGCAAATCCTCATAATCTTTAGCTATGTTATCGGGTGCTGAAGCATTTGATGATGTTGAGAGATTAGGTGATAATGCATTTGATTTATGAGGTGTTGTAGTTGATACAACCATATCTCCTGGTGGCTGCTGTGCAACTACTCCTGGACTTCGTACTATTGAAAATATATACACAATTTTTTTATCTTTAAATTTTAATACAATTTCATCATTATGTTCAATAATAACTTTATTCCCTTCACCAATTAATTTATAATTATTATCACTTTTTATGACTGCATCAATCGCTTTTCTAATATAAGTTCCATTACGACTATAATCAACTAAATAGAAGTTATTTTCAAAATACTCAATTGCAAAATGTGTATGAGATAAGAATAGCGCTGGAATAGGATATTGACATGCATTTGCTTCACAATTCTTTACTCTTTTATGGTCAATAGAAGGAAATCGACCAAAATATGTTAATTTTTCATATAAATTTATAAAATTTGGGATTGTGTGATCTATTTGTTCCTGCTTCCGTTGCCCGCTATCATCTCTCGATGGCGACGACAAAAGCTCACTAAATAGCTGCCCGCTATCGTCGTCTTTGCGTAATAACTGACCAAAATGAGCCATTTTATTGTCAATTTGTCATACCTGTATTGATTTGAAAATTGAAATGGGTAATCAAGGGATTAGGAGCTCTCACTAACAAATGCATGTTAGTTCGATCTGACATAAGTTTGATATATTGAACATCGCTTTATATTGTTATTAGTGCTGATAGTCCTGTATACAATAGTTATCCGGGCGAAATTCATACAATTTCGTCTACTGAACAATATGGATTTGTGGTACCGGTACAAAATAAAATACGGTCCTGTAATACCTTGATTCCACAAGCCGGTAACCATGCTTGGAAGAATTATGGTTATAATTATGCTTGCTATATGCCAAGTGTGGCATGTGAAATCATTCCAACCACTCAGTTCTGGTTCAAATCGTAAATTTATTAAAATGGTAATAGACGAGAATGGCTATGATGCCCTCGGTACGTTGACTCGACAAGGACCAGTTCCATTTTTCATCAGAATATTCAAGACGGATACTTATAATGCCGCGGTTGATAAATATATGAAATTGGAAAAATGTTCCAGGCTTGAGGCTATGGCTAATATGGATGCATACTTCCAAGATCCTAATGGTTGGGCAGGTAACAAACTAAGAGAACGCAAGTCAGGTAAAAAAATTGATTATATAAACGTGAATCAATCTAAGT